>ERZ810243.4-NODE-4-length-136221-cov-16.0753_pt1 | contig 136221 bp, 93 predicted proteins | sample MGYA00520432_ERZ810243 | MGnify/ENA primary metagenome ERZ810243 (study PRJEB31588, sample SAMN03398929) | human gut metagenome | study: EMG produced TPA metagenomics assembly of the PRJNA231909 data set (A prospective, longitudinal analysis of the...
AGAGCGCATGATTCATAATCATGAGGTCCCCGGTTCAATCCCGGGTCCCGCTACACAAAACAAGGTATTTATGAATTTGTTTCATGGATATCTTGTTTATCTTTTATTTATATTGGACTTATTTTGGGTCAGTTTGAAAACTTGGGCTCTGCGGAAATTTCCGCAGAGCCAATATTCCTGCCATTCCATGCTGAGTTAAAATGGTGGGAGGTTTAGGGCGTTATTTCGAACTGACCATGTAATCTGATGTCTGTAGAAGAAGCTCCGAGCATTACTTTGAAACTACCCGGTTCCACACGGAAATTCATATTTTTGTCCCATAATCCTAAATCTTGTGGTCGCAATCTGAAATGAACAGTTTGTTCTTCTCCAGCTTTCAGACTGATACGTTCAAAGCCGCGTAATACTTTGGTATAAGTGGTAACGCTGCTGATTTCATCCCGTAAATAAAGTTGTACTACTTCATCTCCTTTTATTTTTCCTGTATTTTTGATTTTACAACTTACATGGATATCTCCTTGTACTCCTTGATGTGATGGTGATATATGTAAATCACTGTAAGTAAAAGTGGTATAACTTAAACCATGCCCGAAAGGATATAACGCTCCGTAAACGGAAGTGGAGGAACTTTCGTCTGACCCTGGTTTAAAGGGAAAAGCAAAAGGAATTTGCCCTACAGATTTAGGAAAAGTAACTGCCAGTCTTCCCCCCGGATTATAATCGCCGAACAAGGCTTCGGCCACAGCTTGTCCGCAAAATTCTCCGGGAAACCAAGCATGTAAAATGGCAGGTACATGAGCTGCTGCGTAATTTATAGAAGAAGCGCGTCCGTCGAGCATTACTAGAATGACCGGTTTTCCGGTAGCACAAACAGCTTTTAAAAGTTCTTCCTGCCGTCCGGGAAGGTTAAGGCTGGTTCGTGAACGATCTTCCCTGACGGTCAACTCATTCCCTCCTAATACCATGACTACCACCTCGGCTTGTTTGGCTGCACGAATGGCTTCTTGCATTAATCGGACTTCTTCCGCAGTTTTCGGGAAATCAAGGATTTCACTTTCCGGGAAATGAGGGTCTATGATGTCACATCCTTTTTTATAGATCACTTCTGCATGAGGCAACAGTTCTTTTATACCCTGATAAACGGTTTTAATAGAAGCATTGGCCGGACCGTATCTGCAAATCAATTGAGTCTGTTCGTCGGCATTGGGACCGATAACGGCAATGGAACGGATAGATTTGGATAAAGGAAGCAGGTGCGTTTCATTTTTTAGTAATACAAGTGACTGACGGGCAGCCTCCAATGATACAGCTTGATGTTCCTTACTATGGACTATTTGTTCTGCTTGTTTACCATTGCCACGATAGGGATTGTCAAATAACCCTAGCCAGAATTTGATACGAAGTATCTCGGCTACCCGTTTGTCGAGAGTTTCCTGAGAGATTTTGCCATCATCAACAGCTTTACGAAGAGGTAAGATAAAATCGGCAGGCGGAGTGAAATGGGTACGGATATTCAGTCCGGCATTGACCGCCTGTGCTATTCCGTCTTCGTATGTATCTGCTACTTTATGCTTGTTGGAGATAAATTCCACAGCTTCACTATCCGATACTACGTATCCTTTAAATCCCCATTCTTGACGTAATATTTCGGTCAGAAAATGGTAGCTTCCCGTAATGGGTTCCCCATCATAGTCATTATAAGAGCTCATTACTCCCAGCGCTCCGGCTTCTTGAAATGCCATCCGGAAAGGTTCTATATATAAGGTACGCATTTCTCGTGGGGCTACGTGTGGGTCGGTTCGTGTCTTTCCGTCACGTCCGCCTACCGGGATACTATAAACTGCAAAATGTTTCGGAGTAGCCACCAGATTATATTTTTGCAGACTGGTAATCATTTGTTTTCCTAATTCTCCTACTAAATAAGGATCTTCTCCGTATGTTTCTACACATCTTCCCCAGCGAGGGTCTTGGGCGATATCAAGGATGGGAGAATAGATGTTGGTATATCCCAATGCTACCGCTTCTTTAGCTTCCACTTCTCCGATACGGGCTATTAATTTTTTGTTCCAAGTGGCACCCTGTCCGCACTGGGCAGGGAAGTAGGTTGCCCGGTCATGACATAATCCGCGAATACCTTCATTGGTGAAATCTACCGGGATACCTAAACGTGTTTTTTCTACAAACCAGCGTTGAATGGTGTGTTTGGCATCCACATGTTTGGCGTATGGAAAAGAATATTCGGACTTGAAAGCCCCTAATCCGTTATGCTCTTCATCTATGTTTCCTATTCCGTCTTTCCATACTTCTGTTTTCCAATTGTCTTGAGGCAACGCATCTTTCAGTACGCGTCCTGAACCGTAAAGGGTGGCCATTTGACAGGTTTTTTCTTCTAGTGTCATTTGTGAAAGCAGGTCTTGTACTCTGTCTTCCAGCGGGGCTTTAGGATTTTCATATAGATCCATTTTCCCGTTCTTGTTGAAGTCTATCCATCCTTTGTGGTAAATTCCGTCCGGTGTGCCCCCTGATATTGGGGTACAGAATAGGAAATTGATTGCTACAGATAAAGTGTGTTTATTCATGCTATTTAAGTTTTGTATATGTATCTAATACGTACAAAGATAGGTTTTTACTCATTTCTTTGGAAGATAATTTTAGAATAAAGTTGAGTGTTTCTTGATTCTGATTCGTTTTTATAATAAACAATGAAGATAGCTATGAAACATGTATTTTTATTTGGAATATTCGGTTGGCTTTTATCATTTACGCTTGTTGCACAAACAGGAATTTGGCAATGGTCTGTACCCGTCCGTAATTTTAGTACTCATCCCAAAAATCCTGAGTCAAGGGCTTACTTGTGGATTCCCGGGCAGTGTGAACAAGTAAAAGCAATCTTGGTTGCCCAACACAATATGGAGGAAATTTCTATCCTTGAAGATGAGGCTTTCCGACAACGTATGGCTGAGCTTGATGTTGCTCAAATATGGGTATGTCCTTCTTTCAATCATGGATTTGATTTTACGGATGGGGCATGGGAAACTTTGGATGGTCTTTTGGCAGATCTTGCTGAAGAATCTGGATATAAAGAGTTGTCTACAGCTCCTTTAATAGCCATAGGACATTCGGCTGCTGCTAGTTGGCCTTATTATCTTGCTGCCTATAAACCGGAACGTACATTGGCATGCATTTCTGTCAGTGGTCAGTGGCCATATCATCGTGATCGCTGGCTATGTCCGGATATTTGGGGAGAACGTAACATCAATAAAATTCCTTGTCTGGAAACCATGGGAGAATATGAATCAGCACATACATGGAGCAATGAAGGTTTGAAAGAACGTAAGGAGCATCCATTGCTGCCTTTAAGCATGTTGGCCTGTCCTGCTGAAGGACACTTTGCCTATACTCCGGAAAAAGCACAATATATAGCTCTCTATATCAAGAAGGCAATGCATTATGGACACGTAGATCCGACAAAGGAGGGATGGTTGATGGGGCGATGGAAAAAAAATGAAAAGCCTTCATGTATTCCGGCACCGGTAAATCAATTTAAAGGGGATCCTGCACAAGCATTTTGGTTTTTTGATCGTGAGATGATAGAGGCTACTTTGGCGTATCAATCCCGATATTACGATATGAAGCCACAATTGGTAAGTGTGTCTCAAAACGGAAAAACAGTATCCCAACAGAATACTCATTTACAAGTTCACCCGGCTTTTATACCACAGGAAGATGGTATCACATTTCAATTGACCCCTGTTTTTTTGGATACTGTTCCAGGAGAAAGTCCCCGACTTTCCAATTGGACTGATTTGCCTGTTGGGGCATCTATTGGTCATGCTGGAAAAGCTCCGGTCCTGCAGATGATTACCGGCCCGGCTGTTTTAGTTGATTCTGTGACATTTAGAATACAGTGGAATCGGGGAACTTTATGGACGGACAAGAAATCGGATATTGTTTTTTCTATAACTCATCCGGGAGACGAAGAATATAAACCGGCTGTTCAGCAAGCTCAGATGACAATTCCGGTTAAAAATACGGAAGGACAGCAGCAACATATTAAGTTTGCAACGTTACCGGACATAAAGCGCGGTACTAAGTACGTTTCTTTATCTGCTGTTTCCAGTTGTGGCTTGCCGGTCGATTTTTATGTGGAATCGGGACCGGCTTATGTGGATGGTAATCGATTGATATTAACTGCTATTCCTCCTAAAACCACCTATCCGGTAAAAGTAACTGTAATAGCATGGCAATACGGAAAAACCTCTGATCCTAAGATAAAGACTGCAGAGCCGGTAAAGCAAACATTTTATATTCGGTAACTTTAAATTTGAATGGAAGAAGCGGATGATAAAATAATTCATTTGGATTGAGTGGAATAGCTCTATGATACGTATTTTTGTGAAAGAGAATGAATAGAATTATGAGAAAGATCGTTTTATGGATATGCTTGCTTGTAACAAGTGTATTATATGCACAGGAAACTTCCTTATCGGTGAAACTGTCACAAGGTCATCCCCGTTATCTGACGGATAGTAATGGCAAAGTTGAAACGCAGAAGTTGATAAAGGAAGAACCGTGGGCACAGGAAGTGTTTGAAAAGTTAAAGCAACGGACTGACCGGTATGCTGACCGAGGGCCTGAATGGCTTACTTCCCGTTTGCAAATGTATTGGAAAACTCATGCAACGGAGGTATATATTAAAGGAGAATATTATGATCATGCAGGAGGAGAGAAGGCGCCGGCTCCTACGGTGATGTATACCGGTGCACGCAGTCATGCAACTAACTATGTACGTCCCAAGCTGGAAGATTTGAAGCCTTATCAGGAAGATGCTCGGGGAATGTATCTGGCAAATGGGACGTTGGAAGGCAGACCGTACGAATGGGTGAATATCAGTAAAACCGGAAATATCATCCAAAGTATTAATGTAGAGATACTGGGTATCGCCCGTGATGCCGCTTTTCTTTGGTGGATGACCGGGGAGAAGAAATATGCTGATTTGGCAGCTTCGGTATTTGACACTTATATGACGGGGATTTATTACCGGAATGTTCCCAAGGATTTGAATCATGGACATCAGCAGACTTTGGTGGGTATGAGCAGTTTTGAAGTCATTCACGAGGATGCTGTGAATGCTTTGGTTCCATTGTATGATTTTTTATATGATTATTTGAAAACCGATAAGGCTGATAAGATGGACATCTATGCCGGAGCATTCAAGAAATGGGCGGATAATATCATTGATAATGGAGTGCCGCATAATAACTGGAATCTGATGCAGGCACGTTATATCATGAGCATCGGCATGATTTTGGAATCTGATGCTTCTTATCCGGATAAAAAGGGAGGCGAGTATTATATTGATTATGTGTTGAATCGTTCTTCCATCCGTCAATGGTCACTGAAACAGCTTGCTGATTATGGTTATGATGCTGAAACCGGTATTTGGGCTGAATGTCCGGGTTATAGTCAGGTAGTTGTCGGGGATTATACGGATATGGTCACTATCTTTGACCGTAATTTGGGTATGGACCTGACCGAGGAGATTCCTGTCATAAAAAAAGCGGTGGCCGCCGACCCGCAATATTTGTTTCCGGATTGTATGACAATGGGTTTTGGCGATACACATCCCGGTAAATTGAATCCTGCTATCTTTGCCCGTATGGTAGCTAATGCCCAGAAACATGGTAAAAAAGATCAGGAAAGACAATTTACTGCTATGTTGAAGTTATTTGATCCCGATGCCTCCAAACCGGCGACTGAAAAGAAAAATGTGAGGGTGGCGGTAACTTCTTTTTTCAGTGACAAGCCTTTGGTAATTGATGATAAGATACCTGCCGGTGATATCAATGATTATGTAACTCCTACTTTTTATGCTCCCAATGCCAGTTGGTTGGTGCAACGCAATGGCATGGACAAACGTCATAGTTTGATGATTGCCCAAAATGCCAGTGAAGGGAATCACATGCATGCCAATGGCATCAGCATGGAACTTTATGGAAAAGGATATCGTCTGGCACCGGATGGAGGTATTGGCTTGACCCTTTATTCCGGTTTGGATTATTTGGAGTATTATAGTCAGTTCCCTGCACACAATACGGTTTGTGTAGATGGAATCTCTTCTTATCCGGTTATGAAAAGCAATCATGCTTTCAAATTATTGAACTGCTACCCCGAAGCAGGGATGAAAGTAGATTATCAGCCTGTGAGTTATAGTGAAGTCTTTTTCCGTGAACCTGAATCACAAGCTGATCAAAACCGTATGATGAGTATTGTGACTACAGGAGAAAAGAACGGATATTATGTCGATATTTTCCGTAGCAGGAAAGTGGAGGGAGGAGATAAAATGCATGATTATTTTTATCATAATATGGGACAAACCATGAACTTGACTGCTGCTGACGGGAGTAGCTTGTTTCTTCAACCAACGGAGGAACTGGCTTTTGCTGGGGCACATATATATGCCTATTCTTATTTGTTTGACAAGAAAAGTGCTGAGACCTCCAAAGATATTAAAACAACGTTTACTATACAGATGCCGGATGAGGATAATATCAGTATGAATATGTGGATGAAAGGTGCTCCTGAACGTAAAGTCTTCTCGGCTTTGAGCCCGATGACTGAAGGATTGAGCCGGATTCCGGATATGCCTTATGCTATCAAAGAGCAACCTACGTTGACTTTTGTAGCCCGCCAACAAGGTGAAGCTTGGAATCGTCCGTTTGTAGCTGTTTATGAACCTTCTTCGGTAAAGGAGCCGGGATGTATTTCCTCCGTTACTTTTCCAGAAGTGGAAAGTGGTGTGGCTGGAAGTCATGTCGGAATTTGTATTCAACAAAAAGAGGGGCGTGTGGACCGGATTATTTCTTCGGATGATGCAGGTCATTTGTGTAAAAGTGGAGAAATGACTGTACAAGCTGCTTATGCATTGTGGGGAAATAAACAAGGCGATGATTGTATTTTCTTTTTGGGAGGAGGTACACTATTGAAAACTCCACATGTTGAAATAAGTTCATTGACAGTAACAGATGTGATGTTGGTGTATAAAGAGGGCGTTTGGAAATATGCAGCTTCTGCACCTTGTAAAATCAGGATGAATGGAAAAGAATATAATTTGTTGCCCGGACATGATTTACGCAAACTTTGATATAAACTTTCTTTTATAAAGTAATCTTTTTAAATCATCATCCTTTCTTTTTCATACAGCAAATAAGAAGTGGATGATGATTTTTTCTTTTTTTGATAGGGAAAATATATTCCCTTTTCACTATATTTGCATTATTTGATAAACACGAGGTTCCAAATATGCACAATGTAATGAAAAACATTTTAAGATTTATATTTATATTGTTTCTTATATTCTTGTCTTTACCCATTTTCTCTCGTTCCTACGCTTTTCGTGGCTTGTCTGTAACTGAGGGATTATCAGATTTAGTGGTAAATGCCATCTATAAAGATTCTTTAGGTTATGTGTGGTTGGGGACCGGCAATTCGTTGGAATGTTTTGATGGAATTCATTTCAAGCATTATCTTATTCCGGGTTCAGATGAAAAATTGAAACGGGTAAATGCCATTGCTGAGATGCCTGGCAATGAATTGTGGATGGGGAATGGTAGTGGATTATGGCGTGTTAGCAAGCAGAAAAATAGTTTGGAGCCCATTGCCCGTGAAACGATAGGATATGCTGTGCGCTCTCTTTTACATGATGGGAAAGGAATACTTTATATCGGAACAGAAAGGGGGCTTTTCATTTATAAAGGAGGTAGCTTGAACCAAATTATGATAGATCCTAATATGTTGTCGGCGGCGAACTCTATTGGTGGCTTGAATTTGGGAGAAGATGGAATACTTTGGATGGCTACGGAGAATGGTCTTTATTCTCTGCGACTTTCAGATAGAAAAATAGAGGCTTATCATAATGTGATGGAAGAGAAGCATATTTGTTCTTTTAAGAATATAGCTAGGATTGGGAGTATGCTTTATTTAGGAACGATGGGGCAGGGAATCATCAGTTTTGATACACAAACTAAAGAATTTGCTCGTTTTGTTGATGTAGGTTGTAATGTAATTTCTTCTTTATCCGGTGATGGGAAAAGCCTTTTGTATGTGGGAACCGATGGTAACGGAGTTCATTTTGTATCAACGGATAAAAAGAAAGTTGTTCGTTCCATGCGTCATGAAACAGGGAAGGATGAAACTTTGCGTTCTAATTCCGTTTATTCTGTTTTGGTTGATAAAGAAGGTTTGATTTGGGTAGGATTCTATCAGCTGGGGTTGGATTATACATTATATCAGAGTGGGCTGTTCTCCACTTATACGTATGCTCCTTTTTTTGATTCCAGAGATATGCCAGTACGTGCACTTGCTATCAAAGAGAAAGAGAAACTGATTGGATCTCGTGACGGACTTTTTTATATTGACGAAGAAAATCATCGTTATAAAAGTTTCAAGGTTCCACAGTTACGCTCAAATATGATTTTCAGTTGTCTGTATTATCAGAATGAGTATTATATAGGTACATACGGTGGTGGAATGTATGTTTTAAATCCTGCGACTTTGACACTCAGAGATTTTGAACCGGATGGAGGAATGCCTTTTAGTAAGGGACATATTTTTTGTATCAAGCAGGATCGTGAAAAGAATTTGTGGATAGGAACATCTTTAGGAATATTCTGCTATAAAGACGGCAGACAGATAGCTCATTATACCAGTGCCAATTCTAAGTTGCCAGAAGGGAACGTATATGAAATCTATTTTGATTCCACTCATAAAGGATGGATATGTACAGAGAATGGAATGTGCATTTGGGACCCCTCTGCCCGGACATTGAAAACCGATGTGTTTCCTGAGGGATTTATTCATAAGGAAAAAATAAGAGTGATCTACGAAGATTCCCACCATGATCTTTATTTTTTTCCGGACAAAGGCTCTCTTTTTATCTCTGATTTGTCTATGACTACTTTTAGGCGTTTGCAGCCGGGGACTCCTTTGGATGGGAATGATGGTATGTTTATTGTAGAGGATCGTGAAAAGTGGTTATGGCTGGGAACTAACAATGGTTTGTTCCGGTATGATAAGAAAGACCATTTTATTCCTTATAATTTTGTTGATGGTATTCCCAGTTCCATTTTTACTCTTTGTCCGCCGGTACGTGATGAGAACGGCATTTGGTTTGGAAACTCCAAAGGGCTTCTGTATTTGGATACAGTGCGGATGAATCAGAGGAAATCCGTTCCCTATTCGGTTGCCATAACAGATATATGTGTAAATGGAAAATCTGTAGTGCAATCTGTTGTGGGAGATGGTGGCAAGAGTGAAATTTCATTGGAAGCTTCTCAGAAGAATGTTACCTTTTACTTTTCTGATTTCAGTTATACGGCACCTGCTTTTATGTCATACGAATATCAATTAGAGGGTGAGGATACCGGATGGATGGCTTTGACAGGTCGTTCGGATATTACTTATTATGATTTACCGTCCGGTAATTATACTTTTAAAGTAAGACAGATGGGGAATCCAGAGTCAGAAACTCAGCTAACGGTTAAAATTGCGTCTTCTATTAGTATATGGAGCATAGTGTTCATCGTGATAGCTGTGGTGACCGGAAGTATTGCTGTCCTTTATCAAAAAAAGAAAGAGGTGGAGAACGAAAGGGAAGAACTGATGCCTGACTCTGCTAAAGTTATAGAAAAGGAGATTCAGCCAGTTGAGGAATCCCATGTTGTAGCGGAAGAGAAATACAGGACAAATAAGATAAGTGTGGAGGAATGTAAACGGTTGGCTGAGAAATTGGAGATTGTTATGCATAGAGAAAAACCTTATACTAATCCTAATTTGAAGATTGCCGATTTGGCTGTGTCCATTGGCACATCATCTCATACTTTGTCCTATTTATTTAATCAGTATCTAAACCGTAATTATTATGATTATATCAATGATTATCGCATAGCTGAATTCAAGCGCTTGGTGGAGAAAGATGAATATGCTAAATACACTTTGAGTGCTTTGGCTGAGTTGTGTGGGTTCAGTTCAAGAGCTTCTTTCTTTCGATATTTTAAAAAAGCGACTAATATCACTCCCAATGAGTACATCCGAAGTATTGGGAAAAACAATGAATAACCTCTCTATTTTTTGTTGAGAGTATCAAATTATTATATGATACTGAGTGTGTCAAATTCTTAATCTGTTATAAACTAGCGGATTAGTCTGTCTTTGGTCTAGGGTAATGATATGAGATTTATTAGAATAGAAAAAGTGTTTTTCTTGTCCTTCTACCTTTTATATTTGCATTCGTAAATGTAACCCAAAAAGCTGAAGACATGAAAAACATATCCATGAAATCTACTCAATTAATAGAGGATTCTTATACGAATTATCATCATTCGGTCTATCTGTATATCTATTATAGGATAGCTCATAAAGAAGAGGCGGAAGACTTGGCTCAAGATGTGTATGTACGGCTGATGGACTACGATAGGATGCTCTGTGCAGAGACTATTAAGTATTTCATTTTTACTATTGCCCGTAATTTGGTAACTGATTATTTACGTCGTTATTATAAGAGGCAAGAAGTTACTTCTTATTTATATGAGCATACGGTTGCTTATACAAATGAAACAGAACTTCGTGTGGTGGCCAATGATTTGGAAGCGTGTGAGAAATATAGATTGTCTTTGCTTCCTCCACGGCGTCGTACTATTTATGCAATGAGTCGTTTTGAAGACAAATCTATTTCAGATATTTCAGCGGAATTAAATCTTTCGCACCGTACCGTTGAAAACCATTTAAGGATAGGGCGGCATGAGGTGCGCGAGTTTATCAAACAGTGTATATAATAAGAAAACAACAATAAAACTGTTAATATTAAATTTTAAGTTTATGAAAAACGAATTCTTTAAATTTTCATCGAGAAGAATCTTGTTTTCTACGGTGATGGCTTCTGCCTTGTTGGCAGGTAGCCCGCAGACTGTATTTGCAGAGGTGAATGGGGTGCAGACTGTTATGCAGACTGGAACGGTAAAAGGGCAAGTGGTGGATGCCAATGGGGAACCCATTATTGGTGCCAGTGTGTTGGTAAAAGGTACTACCAATGGTACGATTACTGATTTTGATGGTAACTTTACATTGAACAATGCTTCAAAAGGTATTTTGGTAGTGTCTTATATCGGTTATAAAACACAGGAAGTTCCAGTAAATGAAAAGAACCTTATGAAGATTATTTTAAAGGAAGATACGGAAGTATTGGACGAAGTGGTTGTGGTAGGTTATGGCACACAGAAAAAGGCTACTCTTACTGGTGCGGTAGCTTCGGTAAGTGGAGACATTTTGGAAAGCCGCCCAGTGTCTAATACAGCGATTGGTTTACAGGGACAAGTGCCGGGTCTGACTATTACACGAACTTCTGCTCGTCCAGGAAATGAGGATATGGCTATTCAGATTCGTGGTGCTTCTTCTACCAATAAAGTGGAACCGTTAATTATTATTGATGGAGTTCCGGCTATTAGCAATACTGAATTTAGTTCATTGAATCCGAATGATATTGAAAGTGTTTCTGTTTTGAAAGATGCTTCAGCAGCTATTTATGGAGCACGTGCAGCAGGTGGTGTTGTGTTAGTGACGACTAAAAAAGGCAAAAAAGGTGATAAACTGAAAGTATCTTATAATGGTATGGTAACAGCTAATACACCTGCTAATATGTTACCTTTGGCAGGTATGAGAGATTGGGCTTCAGCTATGGCGGAAGCTTCTTATCAGGATTATGTAGAATCCGATGGTAAAGGAGGGGAGGTAATCACACAGCGTTATACAAATGGGCAACTGTGGAATAATATCTTAGTATCAGGTGGAAAAACACCACATGCAGGAGTTAGTTTTGATGATACAAATTTGCTGGTTTTAGATAAAATGGCGATTGGAGATCCCTTTACTTATGTAGATGCCAATAGTCAGATGCATTATTATGAGTCTAATAACTGGTTGGATTTAATTTATGGAACAACTTGGAGTACACAACATAATGTCAATGTTCAGGGATCTAGTGAAAAAGCTCGGTGGATGGCATCATTAGGCTATGCTAATGACCGTTCTGTGATTACTGCTACGGATGATGGAGCTAAGAAGTATAACGCTCGTTTGAATGCTGATTATGATTTAACTAAATGGTTGACATTTAATATTAATATGTCATATAGTAATCGCTATACGGATGGGCCGATTGATGGACTTGATGGTAATAATTCTGGTATGTATGATGCTCCTATAGCAGCTCCTTATACTCCTTCAGGTAATTATTATGATTTATATATGATAGGTCGTTCTCCGTTGTCGGCAATGCAGGCTGGTGGACGAAACCAACAGGAGTTTGAAACATTTCGTTATTCTAATACTTTGACAGCTCAACTTACTAAAGATTTAAAGGCTACAGGGGCTATGTCTTTTATTAAAAATAATAATATTCAGACGGAATATAAGACAACCTATTATGTAGGGGCTCCTTATGTGGTGGGAGGTACGGCAGAAACCGGATATGATATAGAGGAAAAACTGAATGCTGTTAATCCAGGGACCTCCAGCTATGTACAGGAACGTAGTCAACGTACTTTCTATGAGAATTATTCTATTCAGTTGGATTATAATCATACGTTCGGAGAAGTACATAATGTAGCTGTCATGGTAGGAGCGAACGCGGAGAAAAGAACTTATAAGAATGTAAAGGCAAAACGTACGGAATTATTGTATGACGGTTTACATGATTTGAACACTGGGTCGGCAGAAGCTTCTCATCAAACTATAGAGGGAGGATCTAATGAGCAAGGATATGTTTCGTATTTGGCACGTTTGAATTATGATTATGCGGGAAAGTATATGATTGAAGCATTGGGGCGTCGTGACGGGACTTCTAAATTTCATCCTGATTATCGTTGGTGTAATTTTGGTGCTGCCAGTATCGGCTGGAGAATTTCGGAAGAAAGCTTTATAAAAGATAATTTGAAATGGCTGGATAATTTAAAACTGCGTGCTTCTTTTGGCATTACCGGTGGTGCAGTGAGTGAATTAGGCAATTATGACTATTTGTCAAGTATTGCTTTGGGTACTACTTATTTCAATACCGGACTTGTTCAAAGTGCATGGCTTTCCAAACTAACAGATTATACACGTACATGGGAGAAATTAGAGAATCTTAATATCGGTGTTGATTTCGCTTTATTAGGCAATCGTTTGACCGGTAGCTTTGATTGGTATCAGAAGAAGAACAATAATATGTTAGTTTCTTTAAATTATCCGGATGTGTTGGGAACAAATCCGGCTGCAACCAATGATGCTAAGCTTCGGGTTAGAGGTTGGGAGGTAGCATTGGGTTGGAACGATCGTGCAGGTGATGTAAACTATTGGGTAAATGCTTCTTTGGCAGATTCTCGTTCTATGGTGCTTGACTATGCGGGAACCGACAGATGGACAGCAGGTTTGGTGAAAGTACGTGAAGGCTATCCTTTGAATTCATTGTTCGTATATAAAACTGAAGGCTTTTTTGCTTCGTATGAAGAAATTGAAAAATATTATGAACAGTATAAAGGGAACAGTGCCTTGTCAGGTGTAGCACAAACTAGTACAAATACACATCTTCGCCCTGGTGATCGTAAAAAAATCCTTCTTCTTGATCCGGCTAATGATACTACTGGTGGAAAAGGAAATACTGGAGCTGGTGATGTGTATCATTATGGTGATATTGATCCTCATTTTACCTTTGGGCTTAATGCCGGTGCTAAGTGGAAGAATATTGATTTTTCTTTATTTGTACAAGGAGTAGGTCAACGTTATTTCTTGCGTGAAGGTGGTTTAAACACTTGTGCTTTTTACGCTAACTACAACAATATTTTGACAACTCAACTGGATACATGGACTTGGGATAATCAAAATGCTGAGTATGCCCGTCTTTCTTTACAGGGTGGAAAAAATAAATGGAATGTGGACAATAATGACGCTTCTGTTCAAAACGCATGGTATGCTCGTCTGAAAAATGTTACTGTTGGTTATACCATTCCCTCCACTATCACTGATAAATGGAAAATAGAGAAATTAAGATTTTATTTCTCAGGTGATAATATAGCGGAGATAACAGGATTATCTGATGGATTTGATCCGGAAAAAGGGTATACGGCTTCTAATACTAGAACTAGTCTTCCTTTCAGCCGTAGCTGGACAATTGGTGTTGATTTGACATTTTAATAAATGAATTAAAAAAAAGAAAAATATGAAAAAGATTTTATTTGCAGCAAGTGCAATTGCTATAGCTATGGGAATGGCTTCTTGTTCGGATTATTTTTTGGATTTGAATCCCACAGACCAGCAAACCGAAGCCAATTTCTATAAAACTCCTGAAGAATTTGAGGCGGCAGCCAATAGTACATATAGTTTTTATGGTTTTGGTGATGTGTCTGAAACGGTCAATGGTACTAAGTATACCAGTTCATATTATGATATGCTTGATGTGAACTCTGATATTTTAGCTGGAATAAATCCTGTTGCCCAAGGTATATTAGCACCTTCCACAAATGATACTTATTGGTCTCTGTGTTATGCGAAGATACGGAAATGTAATGTGGTTATAGAAAAAGGAGAGGAGTATACTGGTACAGGGAGCATCAACGCTTCGTTGGCTGTAGCTCGTTTCTTCCGTGCATATCAATATTTTTGGTTGTTACAGCGTTTTGGAGGTGTACCTGTCATAACAAAGGGGCTTACTTCAACTTCTGAAGAATTGTATGCTCCACGTAATTCACGTTATGAAGTAGCTAAACAAATTTTTGATGATTTGGATTATGCTATTCAATATTTGCCGGACGAATCGGCTTATGATGGAAAAATAAGCAAACAAGGAGCGCAAGCGTTCAAAGCACGTACGCTGTTGTTTGAGGCTACGTGGGAGAAGTATGTGGGAACTACTACGGATGGTGATGGAACTACTTCAGGAGCAGGTAGCGATAAGCCCGTGGGATATCCTGATATACAAAGTATGTTAACAGAAGCGGCTTCATTAGCGGATGCTGTAATGTCTTCTGGTAAATATCAATTGTGGAATGCGGAAGGAACTATATATGAGGGTATAGCCTATAATTATTTGTTTAATCTGGAAGATGAAAACACGAATCCTATGGGATTTACTAAAGATAAAAATCATGAGTTTATTCTTCAGATCGCTTATAACCATACAAGTAAACGCATTGGTAAAAATATAACCAAGGCTACAGGTGGTGACAATAATAATACAGGAGCTGTTACGATTAAAATGGTAAATATGTTTCCTTGCGTAACAGATGGCTTGCCTTATTTCTATTCTAAGGATTATAAAGGATATAACAAGATGACTGATATTTATACCTGTCGGGATACTCGTTTTACTTCTTGTATTAAAATACCGGGAACTACTTATTATTGGATGGGAGCGAATGGGGCTGATAAGAGTCTTTATCTTAAGGCTAACTATGTGACCACTTTTGATTTTCCTTCAGGCTGTTCGGTATATTATCCTCTAGTACAAAATTCAGGACAAACTGGTTTCCAAAACCGTAAAATGTGTTCGGAACGAAAAGATTATAAAGATACGGATGAAGGTTATAATTATCCGGTGCTCCGTTTGGCAGAAGTATACTTGATTTATGCAGAAGCTAAATGTGAATTGGGAGATGGGCGGATTTCTGATTCTGATTTAGATAAATCAATCAATCTTTTACATGATCGTGGTGGTTCGGCTCGTATCAGTAATGCTTCTGTTGCACAAGCGAATGCTAATTACCAAGCAAATACAGGTAAGTCTGGAAATCTGACCATGTTGGATTTGATTCGTAATGAAAGGGCGGTAGAACTACGTAATGAGAATCTTCGCCCGACAGACTTGCTTCGTTGGGGTATTGCAGAAGAAGCTTTAAATGCTGACCGGTCAGGAATTGTAGTAAAGAATCCGGATGGAAATGATACAGAGTTTGCCGGTTTTGGTTATGAGATAGCAGGAAAAGTGGAAAAAATATGGGATGGGGTGGCTATTTACGGTTATGAAACATTGGATGATGGGTCTCAGGCATTGATTATTAATAGTAAATCCCAATTTAATATGCAACGTAAGCATTATCTCTATCCTTTGCCTTTAGCGCAGATTCAATTAAATTCTGCTTTGCTTCAGAACCCAGGATATTAAATTTATATTTTGTGGCTACAGATATTTTTGTAGCCACATTTTTTTTATTATCTTCTATGCTGTTGAGTGTCTCATGTCTCATAAACGTATTATAATTAAAATCGACTTTTATGATGAATATAAAACAACTTTTATCAGCTTGTATATTGGGAACAGCAATAGCTTCATGCAGTTTTCCATCGACAGAACGGGAAGGGATTGTTATTAACCTTCAGGAGAAAGGTGCCGAGATAGCTCTTTCAATGTATGGTGTCTTTTTTGAAGAGATTAATCATGCCGGTGATGGAGGATTATATGCCGAGTTGGTGCAGAACCGTAGTTTCGAGGAACATGAGATGCCGGCAGGGTATCATGTGGAAGGAGATAAACTGATTCCCAGTCCGGAGAAATATCACTTGACCGGAGAAGTACGTCACGATCGTTCATTCAAGTGGAATACAGAACCTGTACGTGCTTGGAATTTGCTGGTGAAGGATACTGCGTCTGCCCGGATGAGGCTTACTAAAGAGCGTCCGAAATTTCAGTCAGCTCCTAATAATTTGGAGATAACACTAACGGATGCTTCACACCCTATTCAATTGGTGAATGAAGGATACTGGGGAATGGGGATCGGTGCCGGTGAAAACTATCATCTGCGTGTTATTATTCGCACTTCGTCCGATTATAAAGGAACGGTTGCAGCCAAATTACTTTCTTCGAAAGGAGATGTGCTGGCGGAAACTTCTCTCAAAGTGAAGAATGACAACACTTGGAATGATATAAAAGCTACATTGTTATCTGCTGCAAAAGATGCCAAGGCAAAGCTAGCTTTGGAATTTGATGCTCCCGGTAAGATTTGGATAGATTATGTTTCTCTTTTTCCGGAAAAGACTTTCAATAATCGCCCGAATGGCTTGCGTAAAGACGTGGCCGAGATGTTGGTAGGATTGAAACCTGCATTCTTCCGCTGGCCTGGAGGATGTGTGGTAGAGGGAATTACTTTGAATAACCGCTTTGAATGGAAAAAAACATTAGGAGATCCGGCTGCACGCCCCGGAGAGTATAGTACGTGGGGATACCGTTGCTCGTATGGTTTCGGATATTATGAAATGTTGCAGTTTTGTGAAGATATAGGCGCAAAAGCCATGTTTGTATGTAATGTAGGTTTAGGGTGTCAGTTCCGTATGGGCGATGCTTGTCCTGACGACAAAATATCCTATTATTTGGACGATTGTATGGATGCCATTGAATACGCATTGGGTGATGTGACTACGGAATGGGGAAAACGCCGTGCGGCAGATGGTCATGCCGAACCTTTTCCGTTGCAATATGTGGAGATTGGTAATGAAAACTGGGGACCGGAATACGATCGTCGTTTTGATCTGTTCTATAAGGCCATTAAGGAGAAGTATCCGCAGTTGACATTGATTTATAATGAAATGCCACAACGTGATGGGGCTCCTGCAATAGCTAAAACGGATATGATTGATCCACATTGGTATGTCGATCCGTATTTTTTCTTTCGTAACACAACTTTGTTCGATACTTATGAACGGGGAAAATATACGGTTTATATAGGGGAATATGCCTGTAACCGGGGAGTTGGTGGAGGAAATATGCTGGGAGCTTTGTCTGAAGCTGCGTTTATCGGTGGTATGGAACGAAATGGCGATTTGGTTACAATGGCTTCGTATGCACCTTTATTTGAAAATCGGCATGATAGGAACTGGGCTACCAACTTGATTTGGATTGATTCTGACCAGGTAATGGGACGTAGCTCATATTATGTACAAAAGATGGCGGCGGAGAACCGGCCTGATTACAATGTAAAAAGCAACATCACGATGCATGAAGCCCAACCCGAATCTGTGGGTAAGGGACATCTGGGTTTGGGGGCTTCTTTAGCATCTGTAGAGTTTAAGGATGTAAAAGTGATACAAAACGGAGTGACGGATCTGCTTGGCGATATGATTCTATCAAAAGAAAACCACATGTTACCGGAAAAAGTCTATGAAGGGGACTATACGCTGGAGTTTAAAGTAAGGAAAACAGAAGGTGAACAAGGATTTCAAATCTTTTTAGGTATGAGTGAGGATGGTAAGACCGGATATAGATATAATATAGGTATGTGGAGTAGTAATGACCGGGCGGAACTTATCCGGTTGGAGAAGGGGAAAGATAAAGGCGTGCTGTCGGAACATTCCGGCAAAAAAATTGAAAAGGACAGGTGGTATGAAGTGAAAGTGGTAGTATCCTCCATGAAAAATGAATGTTATCTGGATAATGAACTTGTCTTGTCCTCTGTACCCCAAGCCATGCCGTTACAGTTTGTTGCTTCCGGTTATGATGAAGAAAAAGGAGAATTGGTGATTAAAGTTGTTAATGGGGCTGATACGGCTTATTTGACCACGATTCAGATAAAAGGATCGAAAAACATAGCAGAGGAGGGAAGGGTCATTTCTTTGACTGCGGCCGACGGCAGCGAGGAAAATTCCTTCGAAGAACCCCGAAAGATTTATCCGGAGGAGATTGCATACAAAGGATTCGGACCTGAATTTGATTATGAATTTCCACCCTTCTCATATACGATTTTGCGTGTAAAAGCAGAAAAACAATAGGAAAACGAACGATTAATTTGATATTTTATGAAAAAGATTATTTCATTATTATTTGTGGCAGGGGTGTTGAACACCGTTGCTGCACAGAAAATAACGATGTATTCCACCACTGCATCCGAGCGTTGGACTTCTCAGAAAGTAACAGTTTTGAAGCATGCCTCGCAGACTCCGGAGGTGTCTGTCTATACGGATAGTCTTTTACAGCATGTTACCGGCTTTGGCGGCACGTTTAATGAAATAGGCTGGAATGCGCTTCAAAGTCTCTCTCAGGAAGAACGTGATAAAGTGATGGCTTCCTTGTTTGCCGAAGAGGGAGTACGCTTTTCATTGGGACGTACTCCTGTTGCTTGTAGTGATTATTCATTTGGTTATTATTCTTATAATGATGTGAAAGATGATTATACCATGCGTAATTTCAGTATTGACCGTGATCGTTTTATACTGATTCCTTACATAAAGGAGGCTTTGAAGCTACGTCCCGATTTGAAGATGTGGGCTTCTCCTTGGACTCCGCCGGCATGGATGAAAGTCAACGAGCATTATTCACAGAAAAGTTCCGGCATTGAGGGCACCGATATCGGGCACAACCGTCTTGATCCTGCCCGTAATGTATTGGGAAATGTTACGGGATTCAAGATGCAGCAAGGATATTTGCAGGCATACGCGCTTTATTTCTCCAAATATGTGCAGGCTTATAAAAAAAACGGGATTACTATTTCGATGCTCATGCCTCAAAATGAAATAGCATGGACACCTTGCTGGCCTTCGTGTACGTGGAGAGCAGAGGACTTGGCTATTTTCGTGACCCAATATCTGGGACCTCAATTTAAAAAAGATTCGCTGGATACGGAGATATGGATGGGAACAGTCAATTATCCGAACCCCGATTACATCCGCACTTTTCTGAATCAGAAAAATGTATCGGATTATGTGAGAGGAGTGGGAGTGCAATGGACAGGTATGAAAGCGCTTCCTGTCATTCACAAGGAATACCCTTCGTATGGATATATGCAGACAGAGAATATGTGTGGTAATTCGGAGAATGACTGGTCGGCATTGGAGCGTACTTGGAATGCGGTAGTCCATTGTTTCAATAATGGTGTGGGGGCTTATATGTATTGGAATATGGTGCTCGATGAAACTTGTAAGAGTTGGTGGGACTGGGCACAAAATGCAATGGTTATTGTAGATCGTAATACACGCCAGGTACGTTATACTGATGAATATTATCTGATGAAGCATCTGTCTCATTTTGTACAACCGGGCAGCCGTTTGTTGAAAGTGTCAGACCATGAGAATGTGCTTGCCTTTCGTACTGCCGATAATGGAACGGCTATAGTTACTTATAATCCCGATGAAGACACGCGTTTCCGTACTTTTGTCATAGATGGTAAGAAGATAGAGGTGACATTGAAACCCAAATCGATCAATACAATAAAAATGAATGATAAATGAAATTAAAAGAATTGTTGTTGGTTGTCCATTTATTAGTTGGATTCTATTTTATTCTTCATGCACAGAATCATCTGGTTGTTTACCCGGCTCCTGATGAGGTCGATTTAAAAAAGGATTTTACAGTTAAAGTCCGCGAAGTGGGAAAAGAGTGGCAATGGGTGGACGTTTATCCGGTGAAAGTAGATGAAGTACGCCAGACGAAGCATCATGTTGAACTAGCCTCAATGGGATATTTTGACTTTTCCGGTCAGGTGGAAGTTTCCGTTACCTATAATAAAGGAGAAGTAAAGAGTGGCAGGGTGCGTCCGTTGTCGTATGGTATCACTCCGCAGATTAGCGGCAGTACGATGACTTTTACGCTAGACCGTCCGCGTAATCTGTCCATTGAAGTAAATGGAGACATCTTCCATAATCTTCATCTTTTTGCGAATCCGATAGATGAAAATCGCCCGAAGAAATTGAAAGACAAGAATCTGATTTATTTCGCTCCGGGAATACATCAGTTACCCGGCGATACACTTAATGTTCCTTCGGGAAAGACGGTCTATGTGGCAGGTGGGGCCATTGTGCGTGGATGTATCCGTGCGGTCAATGCCCGTGATGTGAAAATTCTGGGACGGGGTGAGGTGCATCCCGAAGGTCGTGGGGCAGGCATCAGCATTATTAATTCACGAAATATATATGTGGAAGGTCTCATCACAACCCAATGTCCCACTGGAGGTTCGGACAGTGTGACAATCCGCAATGTAAAGGCTATCAGTTCATATGGGTGGGGGGACGGTATGAATGTGTTTGCCAGCAACAACGTCTTGTTTGATGGAGTATTTTGCCGTAACTCCGATGATTGCACTACCGTGTATGCTACACGTATGGGGTTTCATGGCGGATGCCGTAATGTGACAATGCAGAATTCTACCTTGTGGGCAGATGTGGCGCACCCTATTTTTATCGGGTTACACGGAGATGTGGATAGGAATGAAGTGATGGAGAATCTGACTTACCGGAACATTGATATTTTGGATCATCGGGAAATGCAAGTGGATTATCAAGGCTGTCTGGCTATCAATGCAGGTGATAATAATCTGGTCCGGAATGTACGGTTCGAGAATATCCGCATCGAGAATTTCCGGCAAGGACAATTGGTGAATCTGCGTATATTTTACAATAAGAAGTATTGCAAGGCTCCGGGCAGGGGCATTGAGAATGTGCTTTTTAAAGATATTACCTATAATGGCGATCATGCCGAACTCTCACATATCGTTGGCTACGACGAGGAACGGATGGTGAAGAATATTCGTTTTGAGAATCTGAAGATAAACGGTAAAGTTATATCGGATGATATGACCGGTAAGCCTGCATGGTATAAAACGTCGGACATGGCGCGTTTCTTTGTTGGGGAACATGTAGGTGATATTGTATTTGTAAAATGAAAAAAGGTAGTCTCAAGCAAGAGCTTCAAGAAGATTTAAAACTCTGTGGTCGGTGTTTTTTAGAGAGAGCATATAAAAGAAATCATCTTTGCGAAATAAAAAGAAAAGGTAATTATTTAGGTAGGATAATTTTTAAAGAATGATCCTTTTTGCTATCTTTGTCCATTGAAAATGAATAAATTATATTCTTATGGAATTACAAGATAAATATATCCGCTTTGATTGGGCTGTTAAGCGTCTGCTGCGTCATAAAGCTAATTTTGGTGTGCTCGAAGGATTCCTTACGGTACTGATAGGTGATGAAATTCATATAGTGGAGATTTTGGAAAGCGAGGGTAACCAGCAAACGGAGAATGATAAGTTCAATCGGGTTGATATCAAAGCTCTCAATAGTAAAAATGAGATTGTTATCATCGAGATTCAAAATACGCGTGAGCTGTATTATTTGGAGCGTATCCTGTATGGAGTGGCTAAAGCCATTACAGAACATATCTCATTGGGCGAGACTTATTATAAAGTTAAAAAGATATATTCTATCAGCATTCTTTATTTCGATATTGGTCATGGAACTGATTATCTTTATCATGGGCAGAATATATTTAAAGGAGTGCATACAGGAGACTTCCTTCAAGTAAGTACTCGGGAAAAGGATGCCATTGTGCCCCGTATGCCTTCCGAAATTTATCCAGAGTATTTTCTGATCCGTGTGAATGAGTTTAACAAGGTGGCGGTGACCCCTTTAGAGGAATGGATAGAATATTTGAAGACGGGTATTATCCGTCCTGACACGACTGCTCCTGGATTGGGTGAGGCACGTGAAAAATTGAAATATTATTCAATGACGCCTCAGGAACGCCATGCCTATGATGAACATCTTAGCGCTTTGATGATCCAGAATGATGTTCTTGATTCTGCTAAGTTGGAGGGAAAGATAGAGGGAAAGATAGAGGGACGATTAGAAGGACGTGCGGAGGGTCGTGAAGAAGGTCGTGAAGAGGGCATTAAAGAAGGTGTTCTTCGAAATGCCCGGAGAATGAAAGAAAAAGGATTCTCTACAGAAGATATTATGGAAATTACAGGATTGACATTCGAAGAGGTTAGTCAGTTGTAATCCCATGTTTGGTTAAATAAATCCACAGGTGGCTTCTTAAGGTATTTTATTTTACGCAAAGGTTTACGTGCTTTTTGTTAAGCTGACTTATATTTAGGTCAGCTTAATCTTTTTATTTTTGAGCACATAAATAAACGATTTGTTAACGTGTAATGAATGACACAATGAAAAAACTCTTCTTTTTAATAGCGGCAAGCTTCTTTTTAACTTCAGTAGATGCGCAGATAACCGAGCGTGAACGTCCTGCCGAATGGCAGCATTTAGTAAAAGGCGCACGTTTTATGGACCGTTTCCTTCCTATGCCGGACGGCATTCAGATTAAGGGGATTTGGGGTACGGACAGTGTACTGAATCGTTATGTGGATAATGGAATAGAACTTCCCGGAGTTTCTTTTTGGGGAGGAAATATATTGCAGGATACGGATGGTAAATACCATTTGTTTGTGTGTGGCTGGCCCGAGGATTCTCCGAAAGGGCACATGTTTTGGTCGAATTCTACTGTTTTCCATGCAGTAAGTGATCGGTTGGAAGGACCTTTTAAAATTCAAAATTCTGTGGGAAAAGGACATAATCCGGAAGCGTTCCGGTTAAAGGATGGCCGTGTCGTGGTCTATGTGATTGACGGTTACTATATAGCAGACGGGGTGGACAGCAAGGTGTGGACGTATGGTAAATTCAGTTTTGATTCTCGTGACCGAAAAATTATAGAGGGGCTTTCCAATTTGACTTTTGCCCGCCGTCAGGATGATTCTTACCTGATGGTATGTCGGGGTGGAGGTGTCTGGATCAGTAAAGACGGACTTTCACCTTATATGCAGTTGACTGACAAACGAGTTTATCCGGATGTGGAAGGCAGATTCGAAGATCCCGTGGTATGGCGGGATGAGTTGCAATATCACTTGATCGTGAATGACTGGTTGGGCAGAATTGCTTTCTATCAGCGTTCCAAGGACGGAGTGCATTGGGTGACAGAACAAGGGGAAGCATACGTGCCGGGTGTATCATTCCATAAGGATGGAGCGGTGGAACATTGGTTTAAATATGAGCGCCCTAAAGTTTTTCAGGATGAGAAGGGGCGTGCTGTCCAAATGAATTTTGCCGTGATTGATACCATTAAATGGAACGATCTGCCTAACGATAAACATAGTTCCAAAAATATAAGTATTCCTCTGAATAAAGGAATGCTATTGTCTGTTTTGAATGAAGAAGAGATCACTCCGTCTACTCGTACCATTGAGGTAAAGATTGCTGCCGAATCAGGTTTTAATCCGCAGACAGATGTGGATGTAAAGTCGTTGCGATTCGGTTCATTTACCGAAGTGAATTTTGGACGTGGTTGCAAGCCTGTGAAGACCAAGGTTTCGGGCAAAGATTTGATTGTGGTCTTTAAAGCGAAGGGCAGTGGCATCACTTCGGATGAATTTGCTCCTAAAATGATAGGTAAAGATAAAAAAGGGAATATGTTGTATGGTTATGCCCGTTTGCCATACGTGAATTATCGGCCGGCTCTGCTCTCCGCCCGTCGCCCTCTGTTTGATAAAGAAAAAGGTGGGTTGAAGGTAGAGATACAGAACTTTGGTTTGTCTGCATCGGAACCGACGGAAGTTGAGGTGATATGCAACGGTTCCAGCCAAAGAAGGATTGCTTTGAAAACATTGCAACCTTATGAGATTGAGTGTCTGATGTTTGATTCGGATATGTTACTATCAGATGATAACGTATCGTATGAAGTGGTATTCTTTCAGGAAGGAAAAGAGGTGGAACGGAATAAATTCTAGAAGATAAGATCATTGTTGATGAGAAAATGGTTAATAGGCTTTTATTTTTGAGTGGAAAATGCTTATCAAACGTATTTAAAAAGAAAAGCATAAAAATGAAAAAGTTATTAGCCTTTTGTCTTATGGTGTGTTGTGCGGTTGCACAGGCTCAGTTGGTGACTTATCCCGAAGGATTGAAAACAGGTATGCCTCATAATGATGATTATACAGTCCGTGTCCGTGTTCCGGGGGGTGAATGGAAAGACCTGTTTGAATATAATGTGCAGGTGGATATGGATAGGGTACAAGATGCTTCGATGGTACAGTTTGATATGGGCAGTCCTGTGGAGGTAATGGTAAAAAAGAATAATGGAACGATTCATGAGGTAGATATTCGTCCGCAGGTAAATGATATACGCTATGTACAATATAAGAATGTGATTACATTTATGCTTGATAAACCCCGATATCTTTCTGTGGAGTTTAATGGGGATAGGTTGCATAACCTTCATGTGTTTGCCAATCCGATGGAAACGGAGACTTACTCGAAAGAAGAGAAAGGAGTGATGTATTTTGGGCCGGGAGTGCATCGACCTAAAGATTTGCCAAACAATCAGATAAGGATACCAAGTAATACGACGGCTTATTTGGCTCCGGGAGCAGTTGTGAAAGCAAAACTATGGGTGGATAAAGCCGAAAATGTACGTATTGTGGGTAGAGGTATCTTGGATCATCCTATTCGTGGCATTGAAATAACAGATTCTAAAAATGTAGTGGTGGATGGCATAACGGTGATCAATCCGGATCATTACACGGTATTCGGAGGAGGTGCTGTAGGGGTGACAATCAGAAATTTGAAATCTTTTAGTTGCAAAGGTTGGAGTGATGGCATTGACATGATGTGCTGTCACGATGTATTGATAGACAATGTGTTTATGCGTAATAGTGATGACTGCATTGCTTTATATAATCATCGTTGGAACTGGTGGGGCGGTTCGGATAATATCACTGTACAGAATTCCATTCTTTGGGCGGATATTGCTCATCCTATCAATGTAGGTGGTCATGGTGATCCGGAGTCCTTGACAGGTGAGACCATTGAAAATTTGATTGCATCGGCAAGTAGGATATTGTAATCAACTGCAACGAATTAGAACCAACTATAATGAAGTCGCTGATTTTCAGCGGCTTTTTTATTTGCCAAAATCCGGCTATGTGCAGTCGGATACAGTAGTCCGCCCTATTTTTCTACCGTATTTCTACCACGGAACATTTTCGGGATTTGCCCCGATGTCACGATGACGCAGTAGTTGACGTGTGTTGACAATGGTTTACGTGAGTGGACAAAAAGGGAAATTATTCGAGCTGCCAAAAGCTCATGTTTAACGAAAATATGGAGGACAAATGACATGGAAGTAAAAAGAATCTGCCAGTGGTGCGGCAAGCCTTTTATAGCGCAAAAGACCACCACAAACTATTGCAGTCCGCAATGCTCCAAGAGAGGTTACAAACACCGCATGAAAGAGCGGAGAATGGAACTTCGGCAAATTCAGGAAATGGTTGAAGTAAAGAAAAAGCTGGAGAGTCAGGAATACTTCACATTTTCCCAAACGGCCAAACTGATGGGTGTCTCCCGTCAGTATATTTACAAGTTGGTGAAAGAGGACAAACTCCGTGCTTCCCGGCTGAGTTCGAGAATGTCTCTCATCCGCCGTGCCGACATCGAGCTGATGTTGAAAACCAAACCATACGAAAGCATCAAACCGAAGGACGATGTTGACATTACTGAATACTATACTGCCGAGCAGATTGCGGAGAAGTACAAGGTAAACGCCAAATGGGTATGGACATACACCAGAGAGCATGATGTCCCAAAGGTCAAGATCCGCCAATTCAACTATTACAGCAAGAAGCACATTGATGCGGCATTTGCCAAATACAAGACGGATGACGCTTTGACCGAATGGTACACTCCCGAAGAAATCGAGAAGAAGTACGGAATGACCCGTGTAGCCATCCGTTCACATGTCTATCGTAACAACATCCCCTCGAAGAAAGAGCACGGCCAGATATTCTACTCCAAACTTCACTTCGACCTGTCAAAGCAGACCGCCGAAGATGACTCGTCTGAATACTACACCGTACAGGAAGCCATGAAAAAATACAATCTCACCAGGGATTCAGTTTACGGCATCCTGCAATTCCACGAAATCAAACGGGAAAAGAAAGGCAGGTTCGTGCGCTTTCTAAAGGTGGAATTCGACCACATCATGGGTGCCAGGTAACGCATCTATGCGCACAGATATACAGACCGGAAAATGTTTTTATGCTGAATGCGGTCTGCATAAAGCCATTGTGCAACTTAGCCGCAAAATTTAATTTCAACTAAAAATATTCGTAACCATGTCAGAATGTAAAACAGTAACACTGAGAACACGTCCATTGAAGAAAGGGATGTTATCTTTCTACCTTGATTATTATCCGGGCTACCGGGATCAGGAAACAATGAAGACCATCCGCCATGAAGGATTGAACATTTACATCTATGCCAATCCCAAGAATCAGCGTGAACGCGACTTCAACGCTGCTATGTCGGAAAAGGCCGAAGCAATCCGGTGCCGGAGGTTTGAAGCCATTGTAAATGAACGGTACGATTTCTTCGACAAGCGCAAGTACAAAGCGGACTTTCTGGAGTATTACCGGAAGCAGCTCCGCAAGCACGATCAGAAATGGGGATTTGTCTATCAGCACTTCTACAATTTCGTTCACGGCAAATGCACTTTCGAAGAAATAGATGTGGACCTGTGCAACAAGTTCCGGGAATACCTGCTTAACGCAAAGCAACTCCGGCGTGACGGACAGATATCAAAGAACTCCGCTTCCGGCTACTGGTCCACTTTCCGGGGATTCCTGAAGATTCTGTATCGCAACAGGATGATAAAGACCAATGTCAATGACTTTCTGGAAAAAATCGAACCGGAAGATGTTGCCAAGGAATACCTGAGTGTGGAAGAGTTGTATTGCCTGGCTGAAACCCCGTGCAAGAAGCCTGTTCTAAAGACTGCTTCCCTCTTTTCGTGCCTGACCAGTTTGCGGCTCAGCGATATACTTTCCCTTTGCTGGGAGGAAATCGTTGACTTTGCAGCTGGAGGAAAATGTGTCCATACCATCACCCAGAAGACCAAGACGGAAGACATCATCCCGATAAGCGATGAAGCCTTGGAACTGATCGGGTACAGTCCCGAGAAAAAAGGTCTTGTGTTCAAAGGTCTGAAACGGAGCTGGACGCAGCAGCCTATGAAGGAATGGATCCGTTCTGCAGGAATTACAAAAAACATAACTTTCCACTCATACCGCAGGACATATGCGACCCTTCAGGCTGCAGCGGGTACTGATATCCGTATTATCCAAAGCAACATGGCGCATAAGAGCATCACTACCACCCAACGCTACATGAAAGTAGTTGACAGCAACAAGCGTGAGGCGACCACCAAAATCACATTGACAAGAAAGGGCTGACCTGACTAATTCGTGCCTGTTTTATCGGTTAGAGTATGATTTTTCGCTGAAAATCATACTCTAACCATATTTTTTCTTAATTCCCAGCTGATTTTCCGTCATTATTTACAACTGTCTGAAACCGGACATCTATTTTTGTCCTATCATAATTCTAAATAATAACAGTTTATGGCAGATAACAACCGAATATCCATCAAAAAGACAAGCCGGGTTCTTGCGATTACATGTGTCGCCTATACAACAGTAGCAACAATATTGTACAACAATTATCAGATTGACCTGATTGACTATTCCACTCCGGTCATATTAGGAACCGTAGCAACCATCATGTCATGCGCTGCACTGCAACGCCTGTTCTGTTCTCTACTCTCCAAAAGCTATCTTTCTTTTGGCTGTAAGGAGTTATCCTCAAGAAGAGCTGTTCCCTCCGAGACAAATCCTGATACCCAGGAAGAATTACCCCATACTGATAATGCAACCAGTGAAAAACAGGTCAAGAGTCCATATCTTAAGGAATATGAAGCTCGCATAGAAGAATTGCGGCGCAATGAAATGGAGAAGAAGACTGCTACTGTGCATGCGATACATGAATACACCACACACGAAATGTCACAGTTCTTATCCATAGACGATCTTGAAACTCTCCATGAAAACATAGAATCTCTGGCATACGGACAAGCGGAATCATATAAACCGGTTCGTTCCAAGCCCGATAATCAAATCAAGTCCCCTTCGCTGAGACATTATGCATGGAATATCGGGGAAAGACTTGATATTCCTTTAATCGACAGGGCAAAGTTCATAAAAACAATATTCCCGCATGAACTGGAAAATGCTACAATCGAATACCTTTGTAAAAATCTTCGTGACTCAGTTCCCGCCATAATTGCCATAGATGTCCCGGAGAACGGGGACTATCATTTCAGTTGTATGCAAACTTTAGCAGACAGCGATAATTAGTTTCTGCTGACTATAATCTGCACAATATCATTATGTTGGTTTGCAGCATGTTAAACAATTAAATCGTTTAGTCATGCTAAAAGAAAACCTTACATTCAATGATTTGCCGAAAATGGTAGGCAGACTGTGTGAAAAGATTGAGAGTTTAGAGAATGCTCTGAAGGAAAGTCTCGCCAAAGAACCGTCTGCCAAAGAGAATCTTCATGTCCCCATGACTGTGGAAGAAGTATGCAGCTACCTTGGAATATCCAAGTCATCCTTCTATTACAAGGCCAAACACGGAGGGATACCTGTCATCAAGCAGGGGAAGCATCTGTTCGTATATCGCGACGAACTGGACAAATGGCTGGAGACCGGAAGAAAAAAACAGGTGCCTCTGAGCTTCGAGGAGGAACACGAGCAGATGCTTGCTGCGACAAGACATAAGGCCAAATCAAGAGAACTGTAGGAATATGGAAAAGACGAGCTGCAATATTCCTACTCCGGAGGAATTGAGAAACTACATAAAAGAATCTGTCATAAGTGTGACCGGGACATACGAACAATCCGCTTCCGTGCTTATGGTGGATGATTCCACAATCGGGACTCTTGGAAACTTCAGTGCATCTATCGGTAAAGCCAAAAGCAAGAAGACCTTCAATGTCTCCGCCATCGCTGCGGCCGCCCTGAAGAATGGCACAGTGCTGCATTACCGTGCTTGCTTCCCAGAGGGAAAAAGAAAGATTCTCTACGTTGATACGGAACAGGGCAAGAACCATTGCCAAATTGTTCTGAATAGAATCCTGAAACTGGCAGGTCTGCCGAAAGACAGTGATGCAGACAACCTGACGATGCTGGCACTCCGGAAATATTCGCCCGAAGTACGACTGGCTATAACGGAAGAGGCTATCGGCATGATACCCGATTTAGGTCTGGTCATCATAGATGGCATCCGGGACTTCATCCATGATATCAATTCACCCGGTGAATCCACCGATGTGATATCCAAATTCATGCAATGGACCGATGACAGGCAGATACACATCCATACCGTCCTGCATCAGAACAAGAATGACGAACACGCACGTGGGCATGTCGGCACGGAACTGAACAACAAGGCGGAAACCGTCATGCAGATAGAGCCAGACAAAGATGACAAGTCCATAAGTGTGGTGGAAGTCATACACAGCCGTGACCGTGAGTTTGAACCGTTTGCCTTCCGGGTAAACGATAATTCCCTGCCCGAACTAGTGGAGTCATATCAGCCTCAGAAAAGGCAGCCAGGACGCCCTCCTAAGGAACCGTTCGACCCGTACAAGGAAATACCTGAGGATTCGCACCGCTCCGCTTTGAACGCCGCTTTTGAGGACGGGAACATCAGCGGCTATAACGGCTACCTTGAACGGCTGAAAGAAGGCTACGGACGGCAGGGAATAAAACTGGGGTACAACAAGGCGGTGGAATTGGCAAAGTTCCTATGCAACAAGCGGATGGTCGTAAAAGAAGGGAAAGAATACAAATTCAACCGGGATTTCCATTATTGAGCCCCTATTCCATCAAATCCCGGTGTGACATTTTTCTGTGACATTTCCCGGCTTTACTTTAATGCCGGGGTGTAGATATGGGAATAAAGCAAAGCTATGGCAGGTTTCATCGTATAGGTGCAATCTGCCATGCTCCCTTTTGTATGTACACTGGAAACCGGACAGCATCTGCATTATTTGAAGTGAAGCTATCATCCATGCCGGGCTTGCCCGTCTGCCAGTAATAAACCCTATGGGGGGAGCCTAATACCCCACTCGCCTTTCGGCGGCGGGATGAGTGCCACTTAAACCAGCAAGCTGGGCACGGGAAAATCACTGTCGGATTTGGACAGAACACGAAAGATTCTATCTCTCGTATTGCCGACTATAACACTTACATTTTGCTCATAGTTCTGCAGAAGAATATGTCAGGGCTTTAACCAAGTAATGATTTTGGAACAGTAATTATGGGAACGCAAAAAAATGAGTCATGTGAAACGATAGCTTTTATCGAAACCTAAGAACGATGTCATCATCAACTATCACTCCTAAAGCCTTTTGGCAGGATATCGGACAGTCCAATGCTTTGCCTATTGGATATGCTATTGATTTTGTCTTCCCTATTTTTGAATCTGATTCATCATGTCCATAGCCAAATTCACTATCAGAATCAAGTTACAAATGTCCAATGAGCATACCTTACAAAGATTGGCTCAAATTATAGTAGTTATTACATCAGTACATTTGTTAGGCTGAATATTCTCGTTTGGACAAAAATGGGATGTTATTGAATTTGATATAGACAAAATTATTCTGGTATGAATCTCAAAAAAATGAATATTACCAAGTATATAATCAGAAACAGATGTCCGTCATGATACGACGAGCTGATGATTAGTTTATCCACAGCATTTCCGTATATGTAAAAATAGAAACTATTTCAATAAAACGTGTGGTTATGTTCTTTCAAATCTATTTCATCCACTTCTCTAAAAGTGATTTCAAAAGACTGTTGTAAGTTTTCTCTTTTCATGGGGAGTCTATTCAAAAAAAAACAGCGGTTTTATTTACTAATAAGTAGAAATAATATATCTTTGCAGCATGAACGATACAAGAAACGAAATAATACGTATAGGTAACGAGTTGGTTCGTTCCGTTGGATACAATGCTTTTAGCTATGCAGATATTGCTAAAGCATTAAATATAAAAAATGCAGCAATTCATTACTATTTCCCCTCTAAATCCGATTTAGGGGTAGAAATCATTGAACGCAATATAAAAGCTTTTAATGAATTGACAAACCATTGGAAATCATTAAACTATAAAGAACAATATTATAACTATATCCATATGCATGATAGCTTTGTAAACAATCATTGGGTCTGCATCGTTGGTGCTCTTGCTTCCTCGTGTGATACGTTGCCTGAAAATATGCGGTCAAGACTGGAGCATCTAATAAATACAATTTTGAATTGGCTAACTGAATTGTTAGATGCAGGAAAAAAACAAAAAGACTTTTCATTTCCAGAAGAGCCTGAAACAAAAGCCCTTATGGTTCACTCTACACTATTATCAGCCTTACAAGTAAATAAAGTGCTGAAGGATAGCAGTGTCTATAAGAAGATACAGCAAGGATTACTTAAAATATAATTTTTTACAGTTTAACTTACTTACTAATAAGTATAATTATGAATTCAACAATAAATTCAATAGGTATTTATCATCCTAAGGAAAAAGTCTATAACACTTATTTTGAGGAAAGGCTGGAAACATCAGATAAATGGATTAAAGAAAGAACTGGTATTGAAAGCCGTTTTTTTGCATCATCTGACGAATATACCAGTGATATGTGTGTACAAGCAGCAATCAATTTATCTGATAACTATAATAAAGATTTAAGTGATGTTGATTTTATTATCGTAGCAACTACGACTCCAGACCAAATTGTTCCTAATGTTGCAAGTCAAGTCCAAACACGTCTAAAAATACCTCATGCCGGAGCTATTGATATATCATGTGCTTGTGCTGGATTTTGCAATGGGCTAATACTGGCAAAAGGGTTGGTAGCAGCAGGAACACATAAAAAAATCTTAGTTTTTGGTGCTGATACTTTATCTAAAGTAACAGATTTTACAGACAGAACAACCTGCATATTATTTGGCGATGCCGCTGGAGCTGTAATTGTAGAGCGTAGCGAGGAAAATTGTTTATTGGAAACAATAACAGAAACAAATGGAGAATTTGGAAAAGACCTCTATCTGACCAGTCAAAAAAATTCCATCAATGATGAAGAAGTTATTGCCAATAATAAACTGCATCAAAATGGCAGGATTGTATATAAGTGGGCTATTCAAACATTATCTTATGGATTACAATCTCTCGCTCGCAAAAATTGTTTATCATTGGATGATATAGCATACTTTTTACCACATAGTGCCAATTACAGACTACTGGAAGCTGTTTGTAAGGAATTAAAAATACCTATGGATAAATGTTTAGATAGTGTAAGAAAGTATGGTAATACTTCTGCTGCATCCATACCACTAGCATGGTACGAGGGTATTAGAAGCAATAAAATACAGTTAAATGACAAACTGTTACTTATGGGTTTTGGTGGCGGTTTTACATATGGCGGAATATGTATAAAAAACCAAATTCCCAATTTATAACATATAGAATTAGAAATAAATGAAAGAAATATAGCAACATTACGATTTAATATAGATTTAGAATAGATAAAATAGTATGATACCTTTTGAAGCATATAAACTGAAATAATCAATTGTATTTTTGGGAAACCTATAAAAAGAAATTGGAAATTCGGAGGTATAATCAAGAACAAATGTTACCTTTGCAAAGGTAACAGAAGCAATAGAATTGTTCGACCAATATGAAATGGCAAGTGTGCATATAGCTGCGCTTAACGGATAGCACTTTAATCAAGCTATTCAACAACGGACAGGCTTATATAGGTTTGTCCTTTCTTGTTTTGCCATTATTCCAAATTTATAATCATGCGATGTGTCATACCGCTTTGTGCAGCAGGACTTGTCGCATCCTATCAAGTTGAACAATGAACTATACATATAAGAATATCTGGCTCATCAACTTTCCCGTAATGATGAGCATACTTATCGAGCAACTTATCAATATTACCGATGCCATTTTCCTGGGGCATGTAGGAGAAATAGAACTGGGCGCATCCGCCCTTGCCGGGATTTGGTATCTGGCTATCTATATGCTCGGCTTCGGTTTCAGTTTGGGATTACAGGTCGTTGTCGCACGGCGCAACGGAGAACAGCGTTATTCCGAAACCGGAAAGACGTTCTTTCAAGGATTGTTTTTCCTGTCGGGACTTGCTGTCTTTTTGTGTCTGTTCTCCAAGCTGTTTTCCCCGATTACTCTAAGTCGGCTGATTGCTTCTGCGGAAGTCTATCATGCCGTGATTGATTATTTGGACGGGCGAATCTGGGGACTGCTTTTCTCTTTTCCGTTCCTTGCCTTGCGCTCGTTCCTGGTCGGCATTACCCGTACAAAAGCCTTGAACATGGCGGCTTTGACAGCCGTATTGGTGAACATTCCGGGCAACTGGCTGCTCATATTCCAGTGGGACATGGGGATAACAGGTGCAGCCATCGCATCATCTTTTGCCGAAGCGTGTTCGTTGGCAGTACTGGCAATCCATATTTTACGAAAAATGGATAAACGGCTTTATGGTTTGTATTGGAGCTTTGATAAAGGTGTATTACGTCATGTTTGCCGTGTGTCCGTTTGGAGCATGTTCCACTCGTTCATCGGAGTGGCATCGTGGCTTGCTTTCTTTGTAGCTATCGAGCATCTGGGAGAAATGGAATTGGCAGCTACCAATGTCATACGCAGTGTTTCGACGGCGTTCTTTGTCATTGTCAATTCGTTTGCAGCTACTACCGGTTCGTTGGTGAGCAATTTGTTGGGAGCCGGACAAAAGGCTCAGGTAATCCCGCTATGTAACCGGATTGTCCGTTTGGGATATGCTATCGGTTTTCCGCTGGTTATCCTTGCCCTGATTTTCTACCGTTCGATTATTGGTATCTATACGGAAAGTACATTTCTGATGCAGATAGCCCATCTGCCCTTTATGGTCATGCTGCTGAACTACGTCTTTGCATTGCCCGGCTATGTCTATATGAACGCTGTGACAGGTACGGGAGCGACACGCATGACATTTATTTTCCAGTTGATAACCATCGTGGCTTATCAGATTTATTTATGGAGCATAAGCAGTTTCAGTACTTCACTGTCCGTTTATTGGACGGCAGAATATCTGTACGTGATATTACTCGGCCTGTTGTCAGTCATTTATCTGAAATATAAACGCTATTAAAACTGAATATTGTGATGAAAAAGATATATCCGCGCACAGGTGACATGCAGACCGTGTACCTGAATGCCGTCGTGAAAGACCCGTCTATCGAGGTAGGAGACTATACCATCTATAATGATTTTGTATCTGACCCGTTGCTTTTCGAGCGGAACAATGTGCTTTACCATTATCCTGTCAACCACGAGCGGCTGATAATCGGCAAGTTCTGTTCCATTGCCTGCGGTGCGAAATTCCTGTTCAACTGTGCCAACCATACCTTGAAATCCTTATCTACCTATACCTTCCCGCTCTTTTATGAAGATTGGGACTTGGAGAAATCGGATGTGGCAACAGCTTGGGACAACAAAGGCGATATCGTGATAGGCAACGATGTATGGATAGGTTATGAGGCGGTGATTATGGCTGGTGTCCACATCGGTGACGGGGCAATCATAGCCGCCCGTGCCGTTGTTACGAAAGACGTGCCGCCTTATACGATTGTCGGCGGTGTTCCTGCCCGACCAATAAGAAAGCGTTTCGATGAAGAAGTGATACGGAAGCTCGAAACCCTAAAATGGTGGGACTGGCCTGCCGAAAAGATTCGCCACTGCTTGCCTTATATCGTGAATGGTGACATCGACAATCTACTTGATTACAGGGAATAAATGACCAACTTTAATACCTAAAAGAGAGTATTCCACGAATTACGCTCTTTTAGGTATCAGATTCCTATTCTATTTATTATTTTAGATCTCCTCAAAAGTAACATTAATAATTACGAACTCCAATTATAAGAAAAGTAGCATTAGCCCTCAATACAAATAATAATATTCATTTTTAATCCTCTTAATTATGAAAATCTGGAAAATTTATATCAATATAATTATCTTGAAATCATCTTGATGTCGCCATTTATAGCATCCTTCAGAATCGCTTTCACAAACCCTTTAGCATCGATTGATATGATTCTTTTATGATTCTTTTTCTCAAATTCATATTTTACCTCATTGATCTTTATCCGCCCCCTGCGAGTGTTCACATACGCATCTTCATAATTGAAGATAATATCCGTATCGGAATTCTTAGGAAGTGTTGCCTCTATTTCATCCAAAGATGCTATTCGTTTACCAGAGGCATCTATAATATCTCTATTGATAAGTTCAAGTGGAATATGAGTTGCATCACTCCATTTGGAATCCATTTCTAACCTCATAGCATCTAGAAAAAGTTTGTATCTAGTCACGCTAAATCGGCCGGTTTCTTCATAATCCTTATCAACACGAAACAAACAATGACGGATAGACATATTCAAATTTAACTCGATTTGTCCCAATATCGCCTCTCCCCAATTAGGTTCTCGCAACTCTTTAAGAGTGATGCCGTATGTCGATGCATACTCCTTTGCTCCTTTTTGATATCCGACTTTAGTGACCATAATACCTGCAACATTATTTAGATCCGACAAGACACCATAGAAATCTCTCACTTTGCCAATCTCGACATTTCTGTTATAGTTCTTGCACTCTATAGCAACCCTATGTCGGACACCTGCTATCTCATACTCCCAATAAACATCTATTTGATGCTCTTGGCCAGATTTGCTTTTCAGTTTTACATTATGTTGCACCCGGGTTGCCTTAAGGACATCAGCATTTACTAACTCTTGATATATCTCTTGGGTAAATTTCTCGTACTCAATATTTGCATTCATTTTATTTAGATTTCCAAAGTGTGTTGAGAAACGATTATTCAATCTTCGTTGGTAGTTCTATAATATTCTGTACCAAGAATTGAATTATCTTGTTTTTAGAATGGCTGCTGCCGTAACCACTCGTTCATAAAACGATCGTAAATGATATACCCACAAGGAGTCTGATAGACTAGTTCGTTATCGAGCAACTTTTTCAATGAAGCACTAACGCTACTTGCGGCACGGAGTCGATGTCGGCTGATAAAATCCCCCGCCAACACCTCTTTAACGCAGCCTTCCCGAGCGATGGCTTTCAATAGACGTATGTGACCTGCTGAGTAAGCTTTCAGCAGATCCGCATACGAATAGCTTTGTTCGGAAACGATCTGTCCCGTAGCATATGCCACCAACTCCTTATCCACATTCTGATTATAACCATACAAGCGATTAAGAAGGCACTGAATGTACCAGGTATGTCCGTCAAATTTATCGTAAATCGTATCGAAAACCTCACGAGGGAGTTGCACGCCATGTTCAGCAAAGTGTCTAATGGCAAAACAAGCATACGCCTCACGATTAATGGGACCGATGGTCAGCAGTTGCGTACTCTGATAGAACGGCCTTTTAGACGACATGAACATCTCCTGCATCAAATGTTGCTTGCTGCCTGCAAAGATGAAGTTCACATTGGGTAGGAACTGGATATAAGAGCGTAACGAAGCCTCAATCCCTTTCTCCTGATATTCAGCAATTTGTTGAAACTCGTCAATAGCAATATAACACCGTTTCTCCGAGGATCCCAGATAATCGAATATCTCTTTCAACGTACTCTCTTCTTCTTGGGGTGCTACGTCAATCGTCACTTTTGGAACCCCAGTCAGTTCGTCAAAGGTGAATACCGGACGACAGCTGCGAATAAATTGCCCTATGCGGCTTAACGCTTTCTGAGGTGCAGTATCCAGTTTACCCAATACCGTATTGGCAAACAACCGCACGAAATCACCCATTGACTGCGTAGAATAAATATCCATATAGAGCGTGGCAATATCGGGTTCTTGCTCTTTTAGGCGATAAAAGGCATGACGAATTAAACCGGTTTTACCCATACGACGCGGAGCTATCAATGTCACGTTACGTCCATTATGGAGTGCATTGAGAATAGCAGCCGTTTCCGTCTCACGGTCACAAAAGAATTCAGGGCTGTGATAGCCCGCTATCAGGAAAGGATTGTTCGGTTTCATATTATGCTATCTAATCATTACAAAATCATCGTAACGCAAATATCGTAATTAAATATGAAACAACCAAAGAAACCACTAAATAATTTATAACCAAATGAAAAAGCAACTTTACTTCATTCCCGTATTCATATATACGTTCATTAAAGTAAAGTCAAAATAAGGGGAGAAAAGAGATGGCTACGCCAGATAAGTCAGTCGAATTACAGAATGTTACAAATGATAACTCTTCGAACAGGATAAGTTTTCTCCTCGCTGGCTTTGATTCAAAATAAGTGTAAAAAATGGATGGCTTTTACAATTTGTTGCATAATATTTATACCTTTGCATATGAAATTGTGAGTGTATTTCGGTTATATAAAAATAAGGAAACTCCAAAAGATGTCACAATATAGTTCCTCGTATAACTACGATTCGCTGGATGATGCGTTTAATGCGGTGAATAGGAAGGGAAAGATGCAAAAAAAGTATCTTTCACCTGAATATTTAACTGTAGCTCAGGAATATCGTGATATGAGAACAGAACTAAATAAAATATTAAGAAAGAAAAAAGCTGAGCGTACAGAGGCAGAGGAGAACAAAGTTAACCAGTTGAAGCAATTAATGAATGATAATGCTCAACAACAGAAAATCTTATTGCAAGAGCATCTTAGCAATGTGTCTTCAAAGATTTTATCAAGTAGTTTTCGTTTCAACCTTACTCCAGATGCGTCAAGAGATCCGCAGAAGCCACTTTATAGTATTGGGGCTACAGCTGAAGAGTTTTTCGCAATGCAAGTCCTTTGCAGAAATGTGAAGAAACTGTTTAAAATCACCATGTCAAGTCGCCACGAAATACTTTCTCAGTTAAAAATGTTATTAAGGGAGGATAAAAGTAGGTACTATATTATCCGAACTGATGTTTGTCACTGTTTCGAATCGATACCGCATGATAAGTTGTTTGAGTATTTGGAAGGCAACAATTTACTTGATGTAAAGAGTAAATCCCTTTTGCGTGGACTTATCCGAAATGAGTTTGAAACCAAAAATCTGCGCCCACTTATATCGACTAAAAAAACAGGTATTCCACGAGGTTGTGCTATTAGTTCTCTACTATCTGAATTTTATCTGTCCAAAATAGATGAGTTACTAAGACACACACTGCCAGGAATTGTATTCCTAGCAAGATATGTGGATGATATTATCATTGTTGTACATCCTGATTTAGATGATGAGCACTGGTGGTCATTAGATGATTATGTCAAAGTTTTAACTGATGTCTATATTAGACATGGCTTGACAATTCACACACCTACAGATGGGACAGGCAAATGCTATACATATGATTCAAAGGATACAAAGGGGCTAAAATTTGATCTTTTAGGATATACTATACAGTCCATAAAAGGAGACAATGACAAACAAGGCTTTTTCTCTTTATCTAAGAAAAAAAAGCAAAAGATACAAAATCGCATAACAAAGACTTTTCAGGAATTTGACAGTTTGTTGAATACTATGTCTTACGATATTGCAGCTCATTATTTGTTTGATGCATTACATGTTTTGACATGCAATATCAATCTGTATAATGCAAAGCGAGGTGTAAAGGTGGGTATTTTTTACTCAAACCAACTGCTGGACAATATAAAAGATTTAGAAAGGTTGGATAATTATCTTCAATATAAGTGTAGCCAAATATCATTGGGTGGCAAAGCTGGCGTTGCCCCAGATAAACAACCACAAATTGAAGCGAATTTGAAGAAACAGCTTAAACAAATATCCTTTATTAAAGGCTTTGCAACACCTCATAAGCGATATAAGGTAAATAAAAACAGATTGCAAATGATTAAACAATCGTGGGTATGAGAAAGAGAAAGAAGATAAAGCTTAGTTATAGTAAAGAGCGAGTCCTCTTTTCTGATGTCTTGCCCTACGAGTGTCCTATAATATTCTCAAACAGATATTTATATCGATTTCTTGCCAAATATTTATGGATTGGTGAAGAACAAAAGATTGATAATATCGCCTGGAATGTCTTGAAACAATCTAAACGTTGGGATCAAAAGGATGCGAATGCTTTTGCTGCATTACTATTTGGATGCTATGAAAAGGGAAAAAGAATCGGGCCACTTCAACATAAACTAAACGACCTATTCTATCCCTATCAATTTAATATCGCTCACAAAACGAATAAGAACAGGACACTGTCAATTATTCATCCATATAACCAGTGGCAGGTAGTAGAATTCTATGAGCAGTATAAGTATTCTATACTTTATCTTTGCAACCAAAGCAGTTACTCTATTCGTAAACCACATAAGATTGCTCAATACTTTTATTATAGAGATCGACTTCACAGAAAATTATCTGGGCATGAAAGTGATAAGGTTGAATTGTTTTTCAATGAATATGAGAATTTAAAAACTTACTTCAGTTACGAAAAGTATGCAAATATATACAAGTTCTACGAGGATTACAGGTATCAACGAGCAGAAAAGAAATTTAAATATCTTGTGAAGTTCGACCTTCAGAGCTGTTTTGACAGTATTTATACCCATACCATAAGCTGGGCGACAGCAGGTGGTGCGGACAAGGTGAAAGTTTTGCCTGGATATCATGGTTCTTGGGTTGGCGATGCATTTGATAACCTAATGCAGTCAGTTAATGCTCGTGAAACGAATGGAATTGTAATAGGCCCTGAGTTTTCTCGAATCTTTGCAGAGATTATACTTCAGTATATAGATCAAAAGGTTGAACAAGAACTATTGGAAAAGAATCTTCGTCAGAAATCCACCTATGAGTGTTATCGGTACGTTGATGACTATTTCCTCTTCTATAATGACGAAAAGGACAAAAATCTCTTCATGGAAAGTCTAACAAAACGGCTGAAAGAATTCAAATTGCAGATCAGCCCATCCAAAACAGAAGAGTTTGAAAGACCGTTCATAACCAAGGTGACCATTGCCAAACAGCGAATTGAAAATTTGCTTAGTAATATATTCTCGATTCCTCTTTGGGAAGAAATAGAATCAAATTCAAGTACGGAGAAAGACACTGAAGACAAAGATTTGGATAAAGACAGGGAAGTATTAGAAAAAAAATTCAATATATACCTGCCAGCAAATGACGTAAATACTCAAATAAAAGTAATAGTAAAGGAATGCGGGATTGAATATCGCGATATAGCAAACTATCTGCTAGAGAAGATAAGTCAACGCCTTGACACTTTTCTTAATCGATATGAAATTGGCTTCAAGAAGTATGAGCGACTTATGTCAAAAGAGGAAACGAATAAAGATGATGTTGAAACTCATGCACAACGAGCACAAAGAAAGCTTACTAGTTATCTTGTATCTCTGATTGATGTGACGTTCTTCGTGTTCAATAGCAACAGGCAGATAAATACAACATTAAAGTTGCAGAAGATTATGAATTCAATAATTATCTACGCAAAGCGACATGGAGATTTCAAGGTTAATCATGCGGTTAGATTCCAAACAATAAGTAAGGATATTATTTTTAAGAAGATTCAAGATGAAATTGCCTTGGTGCTGACTACAACTGATTCGCATCGAAGCACCTTGCATGAGAGTCTCTATCTGTTAATATTGGCTAAAGAATTAGGTTATGCATATCTGCTTGCACCTGAAGTTATTAAATCATTCATTGAGAAAAGTGAACTGCAGTATAATCTTTTCGCATGTCTTATATTATTGTATTACTATGCGAATCACAAGTGCTATGATTCACAAAAAGCTTTATTAAAAGAAGAAATTCTGAAGAAGTATAGACTTGTTACAGAATCGGAGCGTAAACGCAATTCAGAACTCACGATTCTCACTGCAGATATGATGACTTGTCCCTTTGTGAATGATGCATACAAGCAAAATCTTCTTACATTGATGGGCATTACTGAGATGAGAGATCAGCAAATGATAATGAGCTTTGCTAAGAAGCAAAAGTACATTTTCACTCGCTGGACAATGTTTAATTTAAATAAAGAATTACAGGCAAAGATTTCACAGGAGGTATATTCGTAGCTTCTGTAACAGCTGTTGGTCCAACTACACATTCACACACATAACCTTCAAGCTAGCCGAAACGACGCAAGAAGTTACGTTTTCCAAAATGGTTGGTTAGGATTGTACTGAATGTGAAATCTTTTGCCTTTTCTCAAACCCTTAGACATAGAAGTTGGCATTCAATCAAATACTGTTTCAAAAAGGTATATTTACAACCTTTTTTTGTATGAAGTCCTTTGATTCTATTGAAACATAGCTGAGTTGTTTTGGGACATTGAAATGCCCCAAACAGCTCAGAAAAATGGCTTGACACAGTTTAGTTTTCACTACCCAATTCTTTTAAATATATTTTTTATATTCTGTTTCTTGGGTTTGCTCTATTTTTCTCAACTTGAAACCTGGTATTTCGCAAAAAATCTATTTGCATTTCATCGCCATGTCTACATATCTCAAAAAGGTTGTGTGCCCTGGTTTTACCATTTTTCAAAGGTGAAATGATATATACATTCTTATTCAACGGTGCAACATAGACTTATGTCAAAAGTGACTTTACTTTATACCCGTATTCATATATACGCCAATTAAAGTAAAGTCAAAATAAGGGAAGAAAAGAGATAGCTTCGCCAAAAACAGAGCATCCGATTTGCCGAAGCCTACCAATGATAAGCCTGTTTTTTTCTTTTGGCTGCAAAATCTTCGTGACTGCATCTTGCTTTTAGTTGACATCAGTTGGTGAAAATTCCACTTATTTTGTACCTTCGCAACGGATAGAAAACAGGTGGACTTCGGACGGGAAAAGGAAGTTTTCCCGTTGGTTCTGATTCAAGTGAAAATGAAGTAAAACGAACGGTTTTTAGGTCTGAAAAACAAGCGAAAAAAGACTTTTCTACCGTTTAATACGTAACTCTTTTATATTCAAGCTATTCGGTATGCTTTTCGGAATATTGATATTTTGGAACATGATGAAGATGATGTGCCTTATCAGGGATGTATGGCTATAGATGCCGGTGATAGAAACAGGGTGAAGAATATTTTATTTGAGGATATTCGGGTAGAAAGTATTCAAGAAGGAAAATTGTTCCATATCAACATTCGTTTCAATCCTAAATATGACAAACAGCCCGGACAGAGCATTGATGGAGTAACTTTCCGTAATATTACTTATAACGGAGTAGGCGAGAATCCTTCGTTGATAAAAGGGCTGGATAAAGAAAGGATGGTGCGGAATATTACGTTTGAAAATGTGGTGGTTAATGGAGAGAAGATAAAGGATTTAAAGGGTTTTATCACGAATGAATATATCGAAGGAATAAAGATAAAGTAGATAAAAAACTGTTTTATAGTTGGACCTATTTATGAAAAGAGAGAAAAGCATTGAGTGTTTTTCTCTCTTTTATCGTATTATGTAGTAAGTTTGAATGTCGATTGAGGAACTAATTAGAAAAAGACAATGAAGAAGAAAATTTTAGTTGTAGCCGGGTTATTGGCTATGTCGGGTGCTTTGACGGCCCAGTCTGTTTATCCCGGCCAACATGCCGGAAAGTTGAAGAGAGAAACCGTGGCTCCGATGAAAGTCAAGAGTTTTGATTTGAAAGATGTTCGTTTGCTTCCAAGCCGTTTTCGTGAAAATATGATGCGTGACTCTGTATGGATGGCTTCTATAGAGGTGGACAGGCTGTTACATAGTTTCCGTACCAATGCTGGTGTGTTTGCAGGTCGTGAAGGTGGTTATATGACAGTAAAGAAGTTAGGTGGATGGGAGTCCTTGGACTGTGAATTGCGTGGACACACCACAGGGCACTTGCTTTCTGCCTACGGCTTGATGTATGCGGCAACCGGCAGTGAACAGTTCAAACAAAAAGGGGATAGTCTGGTGAATGGCCTGGCGGAGGTACAAACCGCATTGGGTAACGGCTATCTGAGTGCTTATCCTGAAGAATTGATCAATCGTAACATCCGTGGCACCAGTGTATGGGCACCGTGGTACACGCTTCATAAACTTTTCTCTGGATTGATAGACCAGTATCTTTACAGTGACAATCAGAAAGCTTTGGAGGTTGTTGTTCGTATGGCCGACTGGGCATATCATAAACTCAAACCTTTGGATGAGACTACACGTCAAAAAATGATACGGAATGAATTTGGTGGAGTGAATGAGTCCTTTTATAATTTGTATGCGATAACCGGGGACGAACGTCATCGGTGGCTGGCTCAATTCTTTTACCATAATGAAGTGATTGATCCGTTAAAGGAACTACGTGATGATTTGGGTACTAAACATACCAATACATTCATTCCGAAAGTGATAGCCGAAGCTCGCAATTATGAATTGACAGAGGATGAGAACAGCAGAAAGTTATCCGATTTCTTTTGGCATACTATGATAGACCATCATACATTTGCCCCTGGATGCAGTAGTGACAAGGAACATTATTTTGACCCGGCCCGGTTCTCCAAGCATGTGTCAGGTTATACTGGGGAAACGTGTTGTACCTATAATATGTTGAAACTGTCCCGTCATTTGTTCTGCTGGACAGCCGATGCTGCCATTGCGGATTATTATGAACGGGCCCTTTACAACCATATTTTGGGACAGCAAGATCCTCAGACCGGTATGGTAACATATTTCCTGCCCTTGCTTTCAGGCTCGCATAAGGTGTATAGTACGAAAGAAAATTCTTTCTGGTGTTGTGTGGGAAGCGGTTTTGAGAACCATGCTAAATATGGAGAAGCTATTTATTATCACAATGACAAAGGCATTTATGTGAATCTTTTTATCCCCTCGGTGGTTAATTGGCGCAAGAAAGGATTGACTCTCCGGCAGGAAACGGATTTTCCGGCAGAGGAGACCACTGTTCTGACCATAAGAGCCCAAAATCCTGTAGAGACTACGGTTTATCTTCGTTATCCTTCATGGAGCAAGGGAGTGAAAGTGTTTGTGAATGGCAAAAAGATAGCGGTGAAACAGAAGCCAGGTTCATATATTGCCATTACTCGTCTATGGAAAGACGGTGACCGTATTACGGCTGATTATCCTATGTGTCTCCGTGTGGAAACGACCCCGGATAATCCTCAAAAAGGAGCGTTGGTTTATGGTCCGGTAGTGTTGGCCGGTAAGCGGGGAACAGAAGGAATGCAGGCACCTGCGCCCGATTCCAATCCTGCTTTGTACAATGATTATTATACGTATGATTATCATATCCCTGCAGGACTTCGCACTACGTTAAAACTCGATGTCAAGCATCCTGAACGCAGTGTACAGCGTGTCGGTACGGAATTAAAGTTTACGACTTCGCAAGGAGATGTGATAGAACCGTTGTACAATATTCATCGGCAGCGTTATGTGGTATATTGGGATTTGGAGAAAGAATAAATTTCATTATTAGATGAGTAAATGAATCCTTTGATTCGTATTTATATATGGTTTGACTAATCAAATGATATAGGAATATGAATAGAGGATTCGTTTTTATTTTGATATTGGCTGTTGGCTTGGTTGTGACTTCTTGTTTACGGCAAGGTAAACAGAATGTAACTTATGATTTTACCCCTTTGGATTCCATAATCAGTACCTGGATGGATAAGGGATACTATCCGGGGGGAGCAATATGTGTGATAAAGAATGATTCAGTGTTGTTTGAAAAGACGTATGGCTCTTTCACCGGAGATACAAAAGTGTATGTCGCTTCTGCCGGCAAGTGGGTGGCTGCTGCCGTAATTGGTGCGGTAGTGGACCGGACGGATTTGAGTTGGGATGATCCTGTAGAGAAGTGGTTACCGCAGTTCAGGGGCGATGCGAAAGGCGATATCCTTTTGCGTCAATTACTCTCTCATACTTCCGGTGTACGTCCTTACCTGCCTGCTCCCCGGGTGGACAATTACAATCATTTGGATTCGGCTGTCACAGAGATATTGCCTTTGGATACTGTTTTTGCACCGGGAATTCGATTTGAATATGGAGGATTGGCCATGCAAATAGCCGGACGTATGGCCGAAGTAGCTATGGGGGAAGAGTTTGAATTTTTATTTCAGAAATTAATTGCCGTTCCTTTGGAAATGACTGGCTCTCATTTTACTCCGGTTAATACTGACGGGGGACATGCTCCTATGTTGGGAGGTGGATTGTGTACCACGCTGAATGATTATATCCGTTTCTTGAAAATGATTTATCATAACGGACGTTTCGGGAACAAAGAGATATTGAAACCGGGAACAGTTCAAACTATGCAGGCAGATCAGGTACGGAATGCTGTTGTTGCTCCTGGTGAGTATGTTGAGAAAGCGTTAGGACAGCACCACACTGGTATCTATGGATTAGGTGAATGGCGTGAACTGGTTGATGAGACTACAGGAGAAGCTTATCAGATTAGTTCTCCCGGATGGGCTGGTGCTTACCCGTGGATAAATAAACGTGATAGCGTGTATGGTTTCTTTATAGCTCACGTACAGGGAGGAGCTAATAAAAAAGACGGCTTCTCTTCTTTTTATGGCAGTCCTGTCCTGTCTGAAACGGTAACCAAGATAGTAAATCAATAAATGAGTATGAAAAATATTTTAGTAACCTTTATTTTATGGATAGGGTGTATGTCGGCTGTTCAGGCGCAGCAACACCCTTGTGTATATGTTTCTCCGGCGGATAGAGCGTCTGTTCTGCAAAAAGTGAAAAATGAGCCTTGGGCTGGGGAAGCCTTTGCAGCTATCCGCTCCAAAGTGGAAAAATATGTGGATCGTCATCAGACTGATCCCGAATGGATAACTTCCCGGCTGGCCATGTATTGGAAAGATGGAGAGCGCTATACTCAATGTTATTTGAAAAAACAGAATTGGGACTATGGAGAGGGGAATGCTCCTGTTCCCACTGTAAGAATGCCGGGAATGCGTACTTGGAATAAGTATGTCAATGTTCCGCTGGAGGACCGCACTCCTTATAATGAAACAGGTGATATGTGGGGAATTAATAAATTAAATCCTTCGGAGCCTTCGGTCAAAGTGCCTTATAAGGAAAGCGGGCACATGATACGGGGGAATAATGTCGAGATCTTGACATTAGCAGAAAATGCCGCTTTTGTTTATTGGGTGACAGGAGAAGAGAAGTTTGCCCGTTTTGCCACAGATATATTTAATGTGTGGTTGGTAGGGACGTATTATATGAATCCTATTTTGGACCCTGAAAAGTCGTGTGGCAGTGTCGGTGGTTGGGAACCGGGAGGTATTTGCGGCTATTATGATTACGAACAGATACATGATGATTTGGTAATGCATGCGGCAATGGCGTATGATTTTGCTTTCGATTATTTGATACGGCATCCTCATGCTCATCTGAAAGCAATTGGGAAAGATACAAAAACGGTAGCTGCCGAAGTCTTTAAGCGTTTTATCAATATAGGGCTGGTACGCGGTGGCAAATCGGGTAACTGGAATGTGAACGGGTGGAATATAATGCTGCGTCCTATGTTGGTGCTCGATCATAATGAGGCTTATGCTGACGGTAAAGGAAAAGAGTATTATTTGAATCTGCTGGTGAACGAATCTACTCCCTATCATGATGCCATTCCCGATATATTGAAAACTTACGATCGGGTGACAGGGCTGTGGCCGGAATCTCCCGGTTATTCATTCGGTACAGTGCAGTCATTGCTTGATTGGGCGGCTCCCTTGAAACGTGCCGGGATAGATATCATAGCCGGTAACCCCATTTTGCAGAAAGCTGCAATGGCTGTATTTCCTTGGATGGACGATGCAGCCAATATGGTGGTGTTCGGTGATTCACGTGGGGGAAGTGCTAATTTCCAGACGTTTGAAAATCTGCTGACTTATTATACCGGAACAGATAATAAGGAGGGGGTGGAAAAAGTGGCAAGTGCCTTGAACAAAGGGATTTCTCAAAAGAAATACTCCAGAAATAATGCCGGTTGGACAGGGCTTTGTACCTATACAGCTACCATCCCGTCTGTACGTGCAGAGAGTAATGAGCGTGCGTCTTATTCTCCCCATCATCGTTTTATTACAATGAAGAACTGGGAGGGAGATTATAAAATGATGTTCACTCTGTATGGTGGTAAAAAAGGATACCATCTCACTCCGAACGGGTTGGCTTTACAATTCTATGCGTATGGTTATGCGTTGGCTCCGGATGCAGCGGCTTATGAGTCCTATTGGAGCAAAGATCATGGATACCATCAGTCTCCTACAGGTTCTAATACGGTTTTACCCGGATATACGGAAGGAGATATCACGATTCATGCTATGGAACCTATGGTGAAGGAGGGAGAATTCGTAAATGAAAGGGAATTAACTCCTTACCTCAACTTTGCCGATGTGTCTGCCGGTGAGAAAAGAAGAATGGTCGCTATGGTCCGTACCTCGGGGAATAGTGGTTATTATGTGGATATTTTCCGGTCGGACAGGGCGGATAATGATTATTTGTTCCATCATGTAGGTACTTCGATGGAAATCACTGATTCGGAAGGGAGCAAGCTTCCCGGTGAGGCTTTGGAGAAGTTTGACAAGACGTGGCATGAAGGATATCATTGGTTTTCCAATCTGCATAAATCCGATTATAACCAGAATTTCATCGCTTCATGGAGTATGCCCGAAGATATAACGGCGCGTTTATGGATGACAGGAGGTGAGGGACGTGAAATTTATCAGGTGGATGCTCCCCCGACTACAATGAATAAAGGGTTGACTCCCGGCGATATTTGTATGCCTCCTATGCCGACTCCTGCTTTGATTGTCCGTCAGGAAGGTAATAATGCTCATACTCATCCTTTTGTTTCTGTTTATGAAGCGTATAAAAAGAGTGGTCCGAATGTGCTCGGTGTAGAAGCCTTGCAGGGAGATGATGGCTGTACCGGGGTGAAGGTGAATACGGCGGACGGATATGCGGATTATCTGTTCAGTGCGACGGACATGCAGGCTCATCATCCTTCCAAACGTGTTTCATTCTGTGGCGGGTTAGGATTGATAAGAGAAAAAGAAGGTCAGATTCAACTGATGTATCTTGGCTGTGGCCGTTCACTAAAGAAAGGTAACTTTGTTTTAGAATCGGATCATGACGTATATGCTGCAATCTATATGCAGCATGGTGTTTGGTACTATTCAGCAACCGGTCCTGTACGGGTGAAAATAGGAAAAGAAACCAAAGAACTGAATGAAGGTTACAATCAAAAATTATAATTTTTTTGTGCATCCTTATTCACCGCAGGGACTAATGCTGAAGGTCTCTGCGGTGAATTGTTTTATCCTATAGATTTTATTTTTCTTTTCGTTGAGTGAGTTTTCCGATTCATCCGTACTACTAATTAAAAAGTAATCATTATGAAAAAAATAATACTCATAGCATATGCGTTGACCTGTACGGCTTCGCTTTATGCAGGTCATTCTAAAGAATTGAAATTGACGTCCCCGGAGGGAGTTCATGAAGTCATGTTCAGGCAGGAGAAAATTTCTTCTTCGGTAAATGAAATAGTATATCAGGTGAAGTATAGAGGCAGAGAGGTTATCGGAAGCTCCCGTGCCGGTCTTCAGCTGGATAACCGTACTTGGGAACTGGCGCTTGCCCGTAAAATAAATCAGGTAAAATGTTGGATGGATAATTTGGAGGTGGATAGTGTGATCTATCAGCCTGCTGTCAACAAGTCTTGGCATCCTCTGTATGGAGAACGTAGTACGGTTCGCGAGGCGTATAATGAGGCAACCATGTATCTTTCCAAAAAAGACGGTTCCAATTATCGTTTGAATATTGAAGTGCGCGCGTACGATGAAGGCATCGCTTTCCGTTATTTTTTCCCTGAACATCCACAGGCCATTTTTCATAAAGTGGTGGGGGATCTGACTGAATATACATTTTCCCCCGGTGCGATGGCGTGGGCGGAGCAATGGGCGCAAGCGCCTTTTGAGCACCTTGCCATTAACGATATTAAACAGCCGGTGGAACGGGCTTTGACTGTGGAACTTTCCAACGGGCTGTGGGTGGCTTTGACTGATGCCGATGTAGATGACTGGTGTCTTACTAAATTGGTAGCTTCTCCGACTAAACAGAATACACTGACTTCGGTCATGTACAGTCCTGTGGATATTGTCACTTATTACGCCACCCCATGGAAAGTTATCATGGCAGCCGATAAACCGGGAGAATTGCTGGAACACAATGATATCATCCAGAATCTGAATCCTCCTTGTGAGATAACCGATACGGACTGGATCAGGCCCGGAAAGATTATGCGTGAAACGACTATTACCACCGAAGGGGCCATAGCCACAATTGATTTCTGTGCCGCCCATCATATTCCTTATATGTTGTTCGACTGGCAATGGTATATGCCTTGTACTTCTCATGACGGAGATGCCACAAAGGTGGTTTCCAAACTGGACATGCCGCGTGTCATCGCATACGGTAAAGAAAAAGGGGTAGGTGTATGGGTGTATGTCAATCAGCATGCCCTGATGAAACAGATGCGTGAGCTTTTTCCATTGCTGCATAAGTGGGGAGTTGTAGGTGTGAAATCCGGTTTCGTACAGTATGCCAGTCATCGTTGGGCTACTTGGCTGCATGATATGGTTCGTCTGGCTGCCGAAAACAAATTGTTGATTAATATTCATGATGAGTTCCGTCCATCCGGTTTCAGCCGTACTTATCCTAACTTGCTCACTCAGGAAGGAATACGGGGGAATGAGGAATTTCCCGACGCTACGCATAATACGATTCTGCCTTTTACCCGTATGATTAATGGAGCGGCGGATTATACCATCTGTTATTTCGACAAACGTCTGAAGAACACCCATGCTCATCAGTTGGCGGCTTCATTGATTTTTTACAGTCCTTTACAAACTATCTTCTGGTATGACCGCCCCTCATTCTATCAAGGGGAGCCCGAAATAGAATGGTTCGAGAATTTGCAAACCGTATTTGATGATACAAAAGTATTGGAAGGTGCTCCGGGTAAGCATATAACTATGGCACGTCGCAAGGGTAATGAGTGGTTTGTAGGAGCTTTGACTAATAATGAAGGTTCTGCTCAATCGGTAAATCTTTCATTTTTAGATAAGGGAAAGACCTATCTGGCTCGTATTTATACAGATGGGGGAGATAAAATAAAGACCCGTACTCAGGTTAAATGTACCCGTCTGTTGGTGGAGTCCTCTCAAATCATGCAGTTCGCATTGAAGCCAGGAGGCGGTGCGGCCATGCAACTCGTGCCAGTGACGGATCAGGAAATAAAAGAATATAAAAAGTATAAAGGACAGGTGTTATAAAAATAATCACTTTCGTTGAGTGTATTGGTGTTCTTGTCCGTATTATAGACAGATTAGGTTAACAAATGAAGGTTAGGTGATTTTTAAGTTTAATGGGGTACGTTTTTTAAGGTAAGAATGATTGTTTCAGGGCATATTTAAATAGGTAAGAATGAAAAAGATAGTGATTATAGCGGCTTTAGTATGCGGTGCATGGCAACAGGCAGATGCTCAGTATGTATCGAAGGTATGGGTGTCCGATCAGAAGGACGGTACGTATATTAATCCGATTATTCATGCGGATTACTCTGACCCGGATGTTTGTGCCGTAGGTGATGATTTTTATATGACCGCTTCCAGTTTTGGCTGTACCCCGGGATTGCCCATTCTTCATTCAAAGGATTTGGTGAACTGGCGTTTGGCAAACTATGCCTTGAAGGAGATAGAGCCGACCATTTTCTTTAACGCTCCTCAACATGGAAAAGGGGTATGGGCTCCTTCTATCCGTTACCACAACGGTGAGTTTTTTATCTATTGGGGAGATCCCGACTGGGGTATTTTCATGGTAAAGACCAAAGATCCGCTGGGTGAATGGGAAAAACCGGTCTTGGTAAAGGCTGGGAAAGGAATGATAGATCCTACTCCGTTGTGGGATGAGGATGGAAAAGTGTATCTGGTACATGCGTGGGCGGGCAGTCGCGCCGCATTCAATAGTGTGATTACGGTTTGTGAGATGAATGCGGAGGGTACAAAAGTTATTAGTGAACCTGTATTGGTTTTTGATGGCAATGATGGTGTAAATCATACTATAGAGGGACCTAAGTTTTATAAACGCAACGGATATTATTACATCCTGGCACCAGCCGGAGGGGTGGTGACGGGTTGGCAATTGGCACTTCGCTCTCGCAATGTGTATGGCCCATACGAGTCAAAAATTGTTATGGCCCAAGGAGATACGGACATAAATGGCCCTCATCAGGGGGGATGGGTGGAAACCTGTACAGGCGAGTCTTGGTTTATCAATTTTCAAGATAAAGCCATGTATGGCAGAGTCTTGCACTTGAATCCTGTGAAGTGGGAAAATGATTGGCCCGTAATTGGGGAGGACAAGGACGGTGATGGATGCGGCGAACCTGTAAAACGCTATAAAAAACCGGATGTAGGCAGGATTTATCCTATAGAGACACCGATTGAGAGTGATGAATTCAACACAAGGCAATTGGGCTTGCAATGGGAATGGCATGCCAATTATCAGGATACGTTTGGCTTTACCTCTGATTTGGGTTACATTCGTATATATGGACATATTTTGTCCAAGGATTTTGTAAATTTTTGGGAGGTGCCGAATCTCTTGTTACAAAAATTCCCTGCCGAAGAATTTACGGCGACTGCCAAACTGAAAGTTTCTGCGAAAGCGGACGGACAGCAGTCCGGACTGATAGTGATGGGGTGGGATTATGGCTATCTGGGTGTAGTAAAAGAAGGTGATAAGTTTATATTGAATCAAGTGGTCTGCAAGGATGCGGAGCAACGGTCTCCTGAAACAGTGACCCATCTTGCGGAATTACCTGTAAGCCGCCGGTTCGGAGCCGGGCTCTATCCCAATTATGAGCGTGATATTTATTTGCAGGTGAAAGTAACTGGGGGAGGTATCTGTTATTTCAGCTACAGTCTGGACGGCAGGAAATATACATTGGCCGGTGTGCCTTTTACTGCTCGTCAAGGTAAGTGGATAGGAGCGAAAGTAGGATTATTCAGTACAGCTCCTTATGGCAAGGAAAGAGGTTGGGTAGATGCCGATTGGTTTCGTATCGATAAGTAAAAAAAGAAAGGATAATTATGAATACAAAAAATCTATTAGTAGGTATAGGGTTATGTCTACTTTCAGCCTGTACTGAAGTAGACAACAAACTGGAGGTGAACAGGGCTTTGGAATATTGTGATCGCCAGGTACATCGTACTTTGGAGGTTATGCATGGAAAAGGGCGGGAGGTAGATTACACTATGATGCCTCGTAACATAATGGATGGCCAGTATGACTGGAACTATCGTAAAGTGAGTAAGGAAGAATGGTGCGGAGGTTTTTGGCCGGGCATCTTGTGGTATGATTATGAATATACACAAGATCCGAAAATAAAGGAAGAGGCCGAAAAGTTTACTGCTTCTTTGAAATTTCTCTCGGAGATTCCTGCATACGATCATGATTTGGGTTTTTTGGTTTTTTGTAGCTATGGTAATGGTTATCGTCTGACCGGTAATCCGGAATATAAGCAAGTTATAATCAATACGGCTGATTCGTTATCAGCATTGTTCAATCCCCGTGTAGGTACTATGCTTTCATGGCCTCGCAATGTGAAAATGTTTGGCGGTCATAATACCATCATGGACAATATGATCAATCTGGAAATGCTTTTCTGGGCAGCCAAGAATGGAGGTAATCCTTATTTGTTTGACATTGCCGTGGCTCATGCGGATAAGACGATGAAATATCATTTTCGTCCGGATTATACCTCTTATCATGTAGCAGTGTATGATACCCTGACAGGTGAATTTATCAAGGGAGTGACCCATCAAGGTTATTCGGATGACAGTATGTGGGCTCGTGGTCAGGCATGGGCTATCTATGGTTATACAGTCGTTTATCGGGAAACAAAAGATGTCCGTTACCTCGATTTTGTACAAAAGGTAACGGATGTATATCTGAAAAATCTGCCCGAAGACTATATTCCTTATTGGGATTTTAATGATCCGTCCATTCCTGATGCTCCCCGGGATGCTTCTGCTGCTTGTGTGGTAGCTTCTGCTTTATTAGAATTGTCCGGTTATCTGCCGGCTGAAAAAGCATTGGAATATAAACAGGCGGCTGTAAAAATGCTGACCAGCCTGAGTTCCGACAAATACCAGTGTGGTAAAAGTAAACCTGCTTTCCTGCTTCATTCCACAGGACACTTGCCTGCCGGATCAGAGATTGATGCATCCATCATTTATGCTGATTATTATTATATGGAGGCACTTCTCCGTTTGAAAAGGCTGACGGAAAATAAACCGGTCATTGACGAATAATAGATTGTTCAGGGAAGTATAAGTATATAGAGATCTGTAGTCTCCTTATAGGTGGATTATTTATGATAAGTATATCCCGTTTGCATCAGCAGGTGAAAACGGGATATACTGTTTTACAGCAGGTAACTAAAGCTTTTAGTTTACTTTAACTATGAAAATTAGTTTTATAACTAAAAGTTTTAGTTCTTTGTGATAATCAAAAGAAAGATTATGAAAATGTTGACAGCAAAGGAAGAAGAAATTATGGGTTATTTTTGGGAAAAAGGCCCGTTGTTTGTAAAACAGTTACTTGATTTTTATGATGAACCGCGTCCGCATTTCAATACTCTGTCTACCATTGTGAGAGGATTGGAGGAAAAGGGGTTTCTCAGTCATGAGGTATTTGGAAATACCTATCAGTATTATGCGGTGGTAAGCTGTGATGATTTTAAGAAGAAGACGTTGAAAGGGGTTATCAGTAAATATTTCAATAACTCTTATTTAGGAGCGGTTTCTTCACTGGTGAAAGAGGAGGAGATTTCTTTGGATGAATTGAAGCAGCTTATCCGGGATGTGGAAAAGGCGCATGAATAATCCGGATAAAGAGAATAATTAAAGATACATACTATGGGAGCATTTTTTGTATATATTGTAAAGTCGGCAGTCTGTCTGGCGGTATTTTATTTATTTTACCGCCTGTTGCTGAGCCGTGAAACATTCCATCGTTTTAACCGTATTGCTTTGTTGGGAATACTGATATTGTCCTGTGCCATTCCCTTTGTGGAAGTGACTATGAAAGAACCGATGGAAGTCAGTCAACAATTGCTGACTTGGGAAGAACTTCTGCTTATGGCTGATCTTAATCGGACTGCTACTATAGAAGCTGCTCCCGTATCTGCCATTACATGGCGTGAAGTGTTGCTGATGGTTTATTTGTTGGGTATTGTATTCTTCTTTTTACGTAATGTATGGTCGCTGACCCGTATGCTGAGGCTGATAAAGGGTAGCACCCTTGTCCGTCAGGAAAATGGCATCACGCTGATTACCCATCAGAAAAAAATCGCACCTTTCAGTTGGATGAAGTTTGTAGTGATCTCTGAGAAAGACCTGAAGGAAAACGGTGAGGAAATACTGACGCATGAATATGCCCATATACGGAAGAGACATTCCATAGATTTACTTATAGCGGATATCTGCATCTTTTTCCAATGGTTCAATCCTGCCTCCTGGTTATTGAAACAGGAACTACAGAACATACACGAGTTCGAAGCGGACGAAAGCGTGATTGCACAAGGTATTGATGCAAAGAAATATCAGTTGTTATTAATAAAAAAAGCTGTCGGCACAAGGCTCTACTCTATGGCCAACAGCTTCAATCACAGTTCACTTAAAAAACGTATTACTATGATGTTAAAAAAGAAATCCAATCCGTGGGCACGACTCAAGTACCTGTATGTGCTTCCATTGGCAGCCATTGCCGTGGCAGCCTTTGCCCGCCCCGAAATCTCTAGTGAGTTAGATGAGATTTCAGCCGTCAAAGTTAATGATTTAACGGCAATTATGAAAACCGAAGAGGTTAAAAGTCCCGAAAAGCATCCTGCAAAGGAAATAAAAGTGCAAGGGCAGGTATTAGAAAAAAGTACAAACGCTCCGGTTGTAGGTGCTAATGTGATTATCAAAGGTACCACTTCAGGTACGATCACTGATTTAGATGGAAATTTTGTTATTTCAATGCCTGTTGGGGCTACTTTGAGTGTTTCATATATAAATATGAAAACAAAGGAATTGACTATTACAGAGAAACTTATTGGAAAAATTAAATCTTTAAAAGTGTATTTGGAGGGAGAAATCACAACTAAGACACAGGAAGTGGTTGTAGTAGGTTATGGAGGTGGTGAAGAAGCTTCTGATGAAGTTCCGGTTTTTCAGGTTGTTGAAGAGATGCCTGAGTTTCCGGGTGGTATGGGAGAATGTTTGAAATTCTTGGGGAAGAATATCAAATATCCAGTGGAGGCTCAGAAAGCTGGAGTACAGGGAAAGGTTATTGTACAATTTGTAGTTGAGAAAGATGGTAATATAGCCAATCCCAAAGTTGTCAGGAGCATTGATCCGGATTTGGACGGTGAGGCCATCCGAGTCATTTCCATTATGCCGAAATGGAAACCAGGTATGCAGAAAGGTCAGCCTGTGCGTGTGAAATATACGGTTCCCGTCACTTTCAGACTAGACGGTAAAGATATCAAATCAAATGAAGCACGTCATTTGGAGTTGAAGACAGACACTGTTTTTCAAGAAAATCCATTGCGGATAGGTAAGGAAACTTTTTCGTTGAAAGATTGGAAGGAGAAACCATTGCTTATAGTTGATGGGATAGAAAAGCCTTATAGTCAAATGGAAAAAATGAATGCTTCGGACATTGAATCTATTTCGGTGTTGAAGGATGCGGCAGGTACTGCCATTTATGGAGCCAAAGCCAAGAATGGCGTGATATTGATTACCACAAAGAAACAATAAGAATAAAGATATGAAAAAATTTGTAACACTGCTGCTATGTATGCTCCCCGTTTCGTTGTTTGCCCAGGTGAATGATGGAATTCGTCAGGCAATGGATAATTATGATTATGAGACAGTAGTTACGCTGATTGAACCCGATTGTCAGGATTCTTTGTTGCTGATTACCAAAGCTCAGGCGCTGAAAGCGATGAACCGTTATCCGGAAGCCATAGGGGTATTGAACTCTCTTATCTTGAAAGACAGCACAAACACAAAAGTTTTGATCGACCTTGCCGAGTGTTACAAATTGACGGGTAACTCCCGTCGGGCGGCCAACTGTTATCAGAAGGCAATGAATTTGCAACCGGAAAATAAATTTTTCCGGTTGCAGTTCATACGCTCTTTATTAGCTTCCGAAGATTATGAAGAAGCGCGTACGGCTTGTCATGGCTGGTTGGAACGCGATTCCTTGTCGGCCACCGGATACAAATATCTGGGACAGGCATACGAGGGATTGCAGGATGCCGCCAGTGCCTTCATCAGTTATAACATAGCCTATCGGCGTGATTCGTTGGATGCCCAGACAGTGGCACGCATTGCCGGTATTTTTAATGACAATCAGCAGTTTAAAGATGCTGTTGATGTGACGGAAGTTTATCGTTTGTCCGATACCACCAATATAGATGTGAACCGCCAGAATGCGAAGGCTTATTGTATGCTGAAAGAGTACGGAACGGCGGTAAAACGCTATGAGTCATTAAAAGAACTGGGTGATCGTAGTTTTCTCACTCTTTACTATTTAGGTGTATCCCATTATGGGGATAACTGGTTTTACGGTGCATACGATAATCTGAAAGAAGCTTATCAAAAAAATCCGATGGATGTGAATGTGCTCTATTATCTGGCAAAAGCTTCGGCACGCACTTCCTGGAAAAAGGAGGGTGTGGAATATATGGAAGAAGCCTTCCGCATAGCAGTTCCTTCTGATAGTATGATGGTACGTCTTTATGACGGGTTGGTAGAATGTTACGATTATGCGGGGGATACAAAGAAAGAGGTGGAAGCCTTGGAGAAGTTATATATTTATACAAAGAAAAACTCCATCCTTTATAAAATAGCCTGTCTCTATGATTGGAAAGAAGATGAGAAGAATGCCATTCGCTATTATAGGAAATACATGGCTACAGTTCCCGAAGATCAGCGTTATGCCTTGGACGAAGACGGGAACCCGGTGGAAGATCGCATAACACTTTACCAGCAGGCATGGAAACGTATCAAAAAAATAAAGGAGGAAGGTTTCTTTAGAGGTGATATTCCGACAAAGTCATTTCCTGTAGAGAAAAAAGATACGTTGGCACTTCGTCATGCAAAATAACGGAAGTCATTTATATAAAAGTAAGAATATATGAAGAAAATTTTAGCTTTGGCACTCTTTGCAGTGGCTCTAGTGTCATGCCGGCAAACTATGCAGACCGATGGCTTTAAACTATCCGGTCATTTGGAAGGGCTTCAGGTTGGAGATACTCTTTTTCTTAAAACTTTTTTATTACCCGATTGGAAAGAAGACGGGACAGATACCATATTGGTGGAAAAGGAGGGGATTTTCTCGGCTTTTATTCCTATGGAACATACTACTTTTTATTTATTGACGCATCAGCCTAAAGTGGGTGAACCGTTACGGAGTTGTATTCGCGGAGCTGAGATTATAGCTCGCGTAGGTGATGATATAAAACTGGAAGGGTCTTTGGATTACTTGGGTGCGGTTCGTCATTCGGGTGGTTTTTATGACAATTCGTTGGTGGCTAGGTATGATAGCCTGACTGCGTCTTCCAATACTGAAATGATTGATATCTTCAGTCAGATACTGAAATATCAGGATACAAAGCAAAATGATAGTGTGGCAAAATACGGGCAAATGTATAATGAATATCATCGTCCGCTAATGCTGAAGACTGTTCGTGATAGTCTGGCATTGAAAGTGAATGATATGGAATATGCCGCTTTTATGTATGCATCCGCTTTTGTTTTTGATGCTACTTATAAGGATGTGAAAGAGCGTTTGGCACAATTTACTCCAGAGATTCAAAATTCATATTTTGGACAAATACTTGACAAGCAATTGCTTGTATTGAAGAATATTGAAGTAGGCTTTGCGCCAGCGGAGTTTACAGTGACAGATAAAGACGGCCGGAAAGTGTCTTTGTCTGATTATAAAGGCAAATATGTGTTGATTTATCATTGGGGATTATGTCCTGGTACTTTTTGGGTAAATCCTAAAATAACGGATCTCTATCAAAAATATCATGAAAAAGGTTTGGAGGTATTGGGATTTACCCGTGATGATTTGTTGAAATCGTTGCAGGGAAGTTCTGAAGAGTTTAAGAAAGATGAACGGGTACAGGGATTGCTAAGCCATCCGTGGACTACAGTTTACACAGAGGATGAGGGCAACGGCTTTATAGTGAAAGACCTTTATTTTTCAGGAGTTCCCATTCTTATGTTAATCTCTCCGGATGGTATTACTTTGGCCCGTGGATATACAAAGGCATACGAAGAAGTAAAGAATCTTTTGGATAGGAACTTGGGAAATAAGTAAGTATGTTTAAAAAAAAGATACAATGAAAAACTTTGGTATTTTACTGCTTGCTATGGTGAGTTGCTGCCTTTTGCAGGCAAAAGACAGGGTGGTTAAACAGCCGCCTTTCATCGCTCGTAGCTCTTCTGCTATCGAGATAGACAGAGTGGTGGTTTCGGATACGGCAACCGTATTGGATGTAAAAGCCTTTTTCCGTCCTCATAATTGGATTCAGATAAGTAATGAAAGTTATTTGTTGGCTGATAATGGAGAGAAGTATCCGATTCGTTCCGGTAATGGAATTACCTTGGGCGAAAAATTTTGGATGCCCGATAGCGGTGAAGCTTCTTTTAGTCTTATTTTTCCGTTATTGCCCCCTACAGTGAAAGTGATTGATTTCATTGAGAGCGATTGTGAGGACTGTTTCAAGGTATGGGGAATCCATTTGGATGGTAAATTACCGGAATTGGATTTATCGGATGATGTGAAGAAACAGAAATTGAATTACGCTGAACCGTTGCCTAAGGCTGAATTGAAAGATGGCAAATCAGTGATAACCGGTCGTTTGTTAGACTATGAGAAGCACTATGTACTTCCGTTTTCTTGTAGGATTTGTGATTTGTTGACGGCAAAATTTGAGGATACTGAAATAAAGGTGAATGAAGACGGAACATTTCGGACAGAGATTGAACTTTGTGCTCCGACTACGGTCAGTTTTTCTGTGGGACGTGATATTTATTTTGACGTCTTTTTGGTTCCCGGTGGTGAATTGGATATGGCTGTCAACTTGCGTGAGTTGAGTCGTTCTGAAAGCAAATTGTTGAAAGGCAAGCGTGCTGGTGGAAAGAAAGTCTATTTTTCAGGTACCATGGCGGCTTTGAATGATGAAATGATAACCGATGATGAACATTTGATGGATGTATGGGGAATGGTTCATTGGAATATGAATGATTTATATAATATGACTGCCGGTCAGTATAAAGCTTATTGGTTGAAAAAATATGAAGAAACCAAATCCGCTATCTGTTCCGATAAGAAAAGAAGTCAGGCATACCGGGAGCTTTTATTGGCTCAGAATGATTTGCTTTGTACTTTGACATTGACCCGTGTAAGTTCTAATTTAGCCTATGCTTATGTGCAGTGCAGTGGATTACCGGCTCGTGAAGCTTATCAAAAGTTTAAACAACCGGAATTGAGTGATGATTTCTATGACTATATCCGGCAGTTGAATATACTGAACTCGCCTGTCATGCTTTATGCCAATGGTTATGCTGATTTGGTAAGGGGAATGGGCTATCTGAGGGTGAAGATGGATGATGAGTTGAGTGATATATTTGCGTTTATTCTCTCTTCCGATAAAGTTTCTGCTGAAGATGCTAAGATAATACGTGAGTTCAAGGCTGATACAGATACCGGAAAAACATCTGTCTATCAGGAAAAAATGGGCGAATTGCGAATAAAATACGATGAATTGTTTAAAGAATTCAGTTCTATGCAGCAAGACTATATTTTGAAAAAGATTATAGCCGGATATTTGGGCACAGACCAAGGACTTTTTTTCGACTTGCAGAAAATGATGAAATATGCTCAGAAAATCAGTGACTTCACTCCATTGACTGTACATGATTTTGAGGAGATACGGAAGATGAGTGACCCTTATTATCTCGGCAGACTGACAAAGATGAACAACCGTCTTTTGGAAACGATTGAAGCTAATAAGAAAAAGAAGGGTTATACCGTTAATGAATCCGGAGAAGTAAAAGATGAAGATTTATTTTATTCCATCATTTCTAAATTTAAGGGTAAGGTGGTTTTGGTCGATTTTTGGGCGACTTGGTGCGGTCCTTGCAAAATGGCTATGAAACAGATGAAACCGATGAAGAAAGATCTTGAAGGTAAAGATATTGTATATGTTTTTATTGCCGGAGAGAACTCGCCCAAAGAAACGTGGGATAACATGATTCCGGATATTCATGGAGAGCATTACCGGGTAACGGCAGCTCAGTGGAATTACCTGAGCAGGCAGTTCAGCATACAGGGGGTTCCGACTTATATTATTGTCGATAAAGAAGGGGGTGTTATTCAAAAATATACCGGTTTCCCGGGAGTGGATACCGTAAAAAGAGAATTAATAAAAGCATTAGAAAAATAAAGACCGTGTTTGTCTTGCAAGAATAAAGTGGAAAAGGATCTGTAAGGTGCTGTAAGCATTTACAGATTCTTTTTTTGGATTTATATTACTATCTTTGGCAAGACAAAACTAATATTGAATAATGAAAAACTGGGTCGTTAAGCTATTGTTATTACTTTTCATTCCTTCTTTAGCAGGAATTTTGTTCACTGTTGCTCTTGGTTTTAATCCGGGGGGCTGGTTACAAATTACGACGTATGCTTTACCTCCGTTACTCACTCTCGCCGGAGGGGCTTTTATCGTTGCTTCAAGATGGAAAATTCCTTTTCTTATATTGATGGCAGCTGCAAGTATGGCCTTTAATATTCCTTTACAGAACTGGCTTTTTCATTCGGCAGATGAAGTGGTGCGTTATCATGCTGTTACCGATTTATATAATTTGGAGAATAATGCTCTGTATTTTACTTTCGATACTCTGGAGGTGGATTATGCCCGAAAGAGCAGTGTGACTGTTACTCGTGAGGTGACACGAAGTATGGGCAGACACCGCTATCGTAAGGAACAGAAGCAATATCATTTCTCTGTAGCTCCTGTATTTACCGATTCATTGCCCCGTCATAAGTATGAGGAGCGGGAAGTTAAGGCATGGGTTATTCCGGTGAGGCATGAGAAAGGACAAGCCGTTGTATGTTATGAGCGTTGTATTTTTGATTTAGATGATTATCAGAAAGCCATTGATCGGTCCCGCTGTAAACTCCACCATCCTCAAGCTCCGATTATACGACCTTTGTATTCACAGTTCATTACCCGGCAGGAATGGAAAGGAATCTTTTTGAATGTTGCATGGATTGTACTTTCTGTACTGATAGTACTGGGGGTAATTCTGAATTATCAGGCAGACAGGAGGAAAGCATAATATCGGAACAGACTGTATGAAGGGTACTTTATGAATATTATGATCTTCATGCATGAGGCCTGTCAGTACTATTGGTAAATTCTAGAATGATGTTTTCTTTATATAAAACTTTCCCCGGACATTTCATGACAGAAACATCCGGGGAGAGGTATTTCATTTTTTATTTATTGAAAAGTTTTATTTTGCCTCTACCTTCAGATTGGATAATTCTGTGTCCTTATGGATGGATGGCAGATTATTCTGTTTTACAACAACAGTATGAACTTTTCCTTTTGCCACTTGCGGCAAAGTGAATTTCTGCTTGTAGATAACCTGTTCCGCTGATGGGCGCAGCAGATAGCCTGTTTCTTTTTCAAAGCGGTTGTATATTCTTACCACAATTTGGTTACTGCCTTTTTGAAGCGGTAGCAGCACCTTTTCCTCGCGGAACTTGCAGCGGTAAGGGTTGAGGTGTTTCATTACCGACTTGCCGTTCAGATAGATTTCGATACCGTTTCCGGCACCTACATCTACTAGAATATCTTGTGCTTTGGGCGATTCTACCTGCTGCATCAGGAAGTAACTTTCCAGAATATTGCTGGGGAACATGGCTTTTTCCTCATTCACTTCTTTCCATTGTCCTTTTCTTACCGGTGCTTTGTCCGGATCAGTATGGATGGTGGCAGGAGCATCGAACAATCCGCTGCCCGGTCCGCAGAAGTAACGCTGACCCCATACGGTCTTGGAAGGCAGGTTTAATGCCTGTGCCTTGCCTGCGTCAAGGGTTACTGTGTAAGGTGTTCCATCTACTTCAACCAGTAATTCCTTACCGTTCTCCTGCGGAGTATAGGTAAATTCCAATGCGTTGAGGTTGGATTTGTTGATGTTCCATTGATAGCTCACCGTACTGCGGTAGTTGCTGTAATAATCGAAACAGGAATAACTATAATTGGGAGTGCGCTGTGCAGCCATAGGTTGCGGTTTCACCGGTTGGTCGAACGTGGCGCAAATCACTTGGATGTCTTTTCCGTATGCGTCGGCGGGCAGTGTGAAGATCATCTCCTGTCCTTTCTGAATAGCTTTAATGTCTGCTTTTTGCAGTTTGCATCCCGGCACGTTCAAAGTGATTTTACCATCGGCAGGGCGGTTGCCTGATAAGATGAGGTAAAGGTTATTGCCTTTGCGGGTAATGGTTCCCCATTCGAATTGCTCACGGAAAGGAGAGGCTTCTGTGCCATAAATGGCTTCACCGTTTTTCTTCAACCAGATACCGATTTCTTTCAGCACCTCTCTTTCAAAGGGTACTACGGAACCGTCACCTTTGGGACCGATGTTCAGCAGGAAGTTTCCGCCATGGGAAACTACATTGATCAGGCTGCGTAGTTTTTCCATCGCTTTGGTGTGAACGTCCCCCCTTTTCTGCCAGGAACGGTAGCTCCAGGTTTCATCGAACATGGAAGCAGCTGTTTGCCATGCGGTCTGCAAGGAGCCTTCGGGGTATGTGTTGTCTGCCATGACACTGAAGTCATACTGATCGTTGCCCAACCGGCCGCTTACCATACAGTCTGGTTGCAATCTGTGCACCAGTTGATACAGTTCCTTGCTTTGTTCAGGAGTGTTGGAACCCATGTCAAACCATAGTTCGGAGATGGGACCGTAGTTGGTCAACAGTTCGGTAACTTGGGCTTTGGTGAATTCATGATGCTGTGGGGTGATGAAATCACAGTTATGGCTGGAGATAGGATAGGCTTGTGGAAAATGCCAGTCTATCAGTGAGAAATAGATGCCGAAGTTGATTCCGCCACGTTTGCAAGCTTCCGCCATCTCTTTTATGAAGTCGCGCTTGCCGGGGGTGGCATCGTATGAATTATAGTCGGTGGTGGCTGTACGGAACATACAGAAACCGTCGTGATGCTTGGTGGTAATGATGATGGAGCGCATACCGGCTTCTTTGGCCAGTGACACGATAGCGTCTGCATCAAACAGGGTGGGATTGAAACGCAGGGCGGTATCTCCATACCAGTCACTGAAGATTCCCGCAAACGATTGGATTTGTTCACTGTATCCTCGGGTGACGGAGTTGCCTTCCCATACGCCTCCCAGTTCGGAATAAAGACCGAAGTGGATGAACATGGAATACTTGTTCTGATGCCATTTCTCAAATGCTTTTTCCGAGATTTGGGCTGTTGCACCCAGGCTTATGACACAAGCCATGATGAAGGTTAGTAATTTTTTCATGATTGTAATTAGTGGTTAACTGAATGAATATATTGCATAATTTCTGTTTGTTGGTCGGGATGGAACCACACGATGTCTTTGTCCCGTTTGAACCAGGTCATCTGTTTACGAGAGTAAATGCGGGAATTTTGCTTGATTTTCCCGATAGCGAATTCCAATGTCCATTCTCCGTCCAGATACTTGAACATTTCTTTGTATCCTACGGTATTGAGCGAGTTCAGATGCCGGAAAGGATATACCTGCCGGGCTTCTTCCAGCAAGCCGTCCTGCATCATGATGTCCACGCGGCGGTTGATGCGGTCATACAATTCTTCGCGGTCCCGGGTTAATCCTATTTTGATGATGCGGAAAGGGCGTTCCTTGTGAGTACGGGTACGGAAAGAAGTATAAGTTTTTCCGGTCATGTAGCATATTTCCAATGCATGTATTACTCGTTTGGGATTTTTCAAATCCACTATTTTGTAATACTCGGGGTCCAGCAGCCTTAGTTCGGCGCACAGAGTGTCCAGCCCTTCCTGTTCGTAACGTCGTAGCATCAGCTGGCGTGTTTCATTGTCTACAGTGGGGATATCATCTATGCCTTTGCAAATGGCATCTATATACATCATGGAACCTCCGGTCAGTATTACAGTGTCATGGTTTTGGTATAGGATTTCCAGTTGTGCCAGTACGTCTGCTTCGTATTGTGCGGCGCTGTAATAATCTGTTAGCTGTAATGTTCCGACAAAATAATGAGGAACACGCGCCAGTTGCTCGGGGGTAGGGGCGGCAGTTCCTATCTTCAGGTCTGCATACAATTGGCGTGAGTCTGCCGAAACAATGGAAGTCCGGAAGTGTTCGGCAATGGAAAGGCTTAGTTCGGTCTTTCCTACACCGGTAGGGCCGATAAGGACGATAAGGGTGTCAGGCATGGTGTTTATAAAAAGAGAGGGGCGGACGTGTAACGTCCGCCCCCGTTAAGATTAATAGTTTTCTTGCTCATAAGGGTCCGGTGAGGAGGCACCGCCCATATCAAATCCTTCGGGATCAAAGTCTTCCATATCGAAGTCCTGGTCGCCGTAGAAATTCTCGTCTATATCCAGATTTCCGCTATTGCTTTTTGCCATCATTTCGTCAAAGTCGACGGTTTGTTTCGGGGCTTCTCCGGCTTTGCGCGAACACACTGCTTTGTCAAGGTCTTTGCCGGTGATGATTTCCGACAGTTCAATGAAAAACACTCGTTCTGCCAACGGGTCGAATACATACAGCAATTTTTGCTTTTCGTCTTCCACCAAATCACTCAAGCGGGTTTCTCTCATGATGTAGCTGTCTTCTTCCGAACTGCTTCCCATATCTTCCAGTGTGATTTCCTGGTCTTTCTCCCAGTCGTCATCACAAATGAAGAAAGAGGTCATCTGGTCATCTTTATATCCTGCCGCTTTCAATATTGCTTCGTGCAAATCAAAGAAAGTTGCTTCCGAGTCTATCTTTATTTCTCTTATAAAATCATCGACTTCATCAGAGATTAGTGTAAATCTGTAAATCATATATTTATACTGTATATACTATATAACTTTTTTTTCGTGCAGTAAAGTTATAAAAAACTTTGTTATCTGATGATACCTCTTTGAGAATTTTCTATGAAAGAAATAATATATTCTATTTCTTTGCTCATAGGTATTTCTTTGCGTACTTGTTCCAAGGCATCGGTAACGTTCATGCCATTTTGATAAATAATGCGATAGGTGTTGTGTATATTCTCTATTAGTTCATTAGAGAATCCGCGGCGGCGGAGTCCTACGATATTGATTCCTGCGTAGGCAATGGGTTCGCGCCCTGCTATAATATAAGGAGGAATGTCCTTGCTGAAACGTGAACCGCCCTGTACCATTACATAACCGCCTACCCGGCAGAATTGGTGCATCAATACGGCACCGCTGATAATGGCGTTATCATCAATGATAATTTCACCTGCCATCTTGGTGGCATTGCCTATGATGCAACCGCTGCCTATGATGGCATCATGTGCTACGTGTACCCCTTCCATCAACAGGTTGTTACTGCCCACTATGGTTTTGCCTTTAGCCGCTGTACCACGATTGATGGTTACATTCTCGCGAATGGTGTTGTTATCACCTATTTCGGCAGTCGTTTCTTCACCGCGGAATTTCAAATCCTGGGGAATAGCGCCTATAACAGCTCCCGGAAAAATGGTGTTGCCGTTCCCTATGCGTGAGCCATACAGTATATTGGCGTTAGGCATGATTGTGTTGTTATCACCGATAACTACATTCTTGTCGATAAACACAAAAGGACCGATTTCTACATTCTCACCAATTTTTGCTTCGGGATGTATATATGCTAATGGACTAATCATGTTGTTTTTTTAGTGGTTATTTATTTTTTACTATTTGTGCCATAAACTCGGCTTCGCAGACTACTTTCTCGCCTACAAACACATATCCTTTCATTGTGGAGATGCCCCGGCGGATAGGAGCCAACAATTCAACACGGAACAATAAAGTGTCTCCCGGCACTACTTTCTGGCGGAATTTCACACCGTCTATTTTCATGAAGTAGGTGGAGTATCTTTCGGGTTCGTCCACTGAATTAAGAACAAGCAGACCACCGCATTGTGCCATGGCTTCTACTTGAAGCACACCCGGCATGACAGGTTCCTGTGGGAAGTGTCCCTGGAAGAAGGGTTCGTTGGCGGTTACGTTTTTCACACCGACAATGTGGTTGGCGCCAATGGCAACGACTTTGTCCACTAGCTGGAAAGGATAACGGTGCGGAAGCAGTTCGCGGATGCGGTTGACATCCATGATGGGAGCTTCGTTGCAGTTATAGGACGGAGCCTGTATTTCGTGAAGTTTGATTTCTTTGCGTATCTGGCGGGCAAACTTGTTGTTGATGGTGTGCCCCGGACGGGTGGCGATGATACGTCCCTTGATGGGTTTGCCTATCAGTGCCAGGTCGCCGATGATATCCAACAGTTTGTGGCGGGCCGGTTCGTTGTCCCATACCAAGGGAACATGGTTGATGTAGCCCAGTTTGGTGGCGTCCATGTGGGGAACCCCCATGACGTCTGCCAGCTTGTCGTAGTTTTCCTGGCTCATCTCTTTTTCGTAGATTACGATGGCGTTGTCCAGATCGCCTCCCTTAATCAGTCCGGCGCCCAGCAATGGTTCTATTTCGCGGACGAATACAAAGGTACGCGCGGAAGCTACCTCGGTGGGGAATTTAGCCATGTCTTCCAGTGTGGCGAACTGATTGGACAGTATTTTAGACTGATAAGAGATCAGTGCATTCACACTGAAATTTTCGTCCGGAAGAACAATGATGGAAGATCCGGTTTCCTCGTCCCTGAATTCGATTTTTGATTTTATGATATAGTAATCCTTGACAGCATTCTGTTCTTCGATTCCTACACGCTGTATATTTTCTACATACGCTTTGGCACTGCCGTCCAGAATAGGGAATTCGGGACCGCTTACCTGAATCAGGCAGTTGTCTATACCAGCTGCATAAAGAGCTGCCAAAGCATGTTCTACTGTACTTACTTTTATTCCGTTTTTCATCAGCACAGTGCCGCGGGTAGTATCACCTACGTTTTCTGCTACGGCATCAATTATTGGTTGTCCTTCAAGATCAATTCGTTGGATTTTATACCCGTGGTTGTCCGGTGCAGGATTGAATGTCACCGTCAAGTTTACTCCGGTGTGAAGGCCTTTTCCATTTAAAGAAAAACTGCCTTTTAATGTCTTCTGTTTCAACATGGGGTTTATTTATTTAGTTGTTTTTTTAATTCTTCTATTTCTTTCTGCATGGCGTTCAGCGTGGTGTAAATTTCGGGCAGTTTTTTGTATACGGCCGATGATTTCATGAAATTCTTGGCATCGATGGCCGGAGTGCCTAGAATTTGCTCGTTGGATTTCACGTTACCGGGAACGCCTGCTTGTGCGCCGATACCTACCTTGTCACCTATCTTAATATGTCCGGCTAGTCCTACCTGTCCGCCAAACATGCACCATTCACCTACTTTGGTGGAACCGGCAATACCCACCTGTGATGCCATGACAGTGTGGCTTCCTACTTCCACATTGTGTGCTATCTGGATCAGGTTATCCAGTTTCACTCCTTTATGTACAATGGTGGCGCCCATGGTGGCACGATCTACGCAGGTATTAGCACCAATCTCCACATTATCTTCTATGATGGCAATACCTATTTGTGGAATTTTTTCGTACCCTTCGGGAGAAGGTGCGAACCCGAATCCATCAGCACCGATTACGCAGCCTGCATGCAGGGTACAGTGGTTTCCTACCAAGCAGTCGTGATAGATGGTGGCATGTGGATAAAGTGTACAATTATTACCTACTTTGGCATGGCTTCCTACAGTAGCGTGCGGGTGGAGGGAAGTGTTGTCACCAATCTCAGCACCATCGCCTACGCAGGCAAACGGAGCGATATATACATCCTTCCCCAACTTCGCAGTGGGGGCAACGTATGCCAGCGGATCTATACCAGTCTTTTTAGGTTTGCTCATTTCATAGAGGGTCAGTAGTTTAGCCAGACTTTCGTAGGCGTTGTCTACCTTGATTAAGGTAGCTTTTACTTCTTGCTCGGGAACGAAATCTTTGTTTACCAACACAATGGTAGACTGAGTATCGTAAATGTAATGAGTATACTTAGGATTTGAAAGAAAAGAAATCGCTCCCGGCACGCCTTCCTCTATTTTAGCAAAAGTATGCACAGTTGCGTTTTCATCGCCAACAATAATTCCCTGGATGTATTCCGCAATTTGTTTAGCTGAGAACTCCATAATACTGTCTAATTCTTTATGTTCTAAATGTTTCAGTTTTGTTACTTGCGTGTTACATGTTAGTGTAAACACATCATTAATTATGCAAATTACGCATTTTTTTTTTATATATCCGTACAATTCGCTAATTATTTAATGTCCGTCGTTTTCGGAACGCAGGTAACATATATAATATTTTTTGACTTTTCGGGAGAGAAGAGAGATGTTGAGCATATCCGAAGCCTTGGCTATATCGCGGGTGCTTCCATCTTTATAGATGATTTCAATACTGTCATCCTCCTTTTTATACATATTGTTTTCTATACTGGATATGGATAGGAAGTATTTTGCTTCTTTCTTGTTGATATTCAGTTGTTTACTTATTCTTAAAAGAATTTCTTCTTTTCGTGCTTTTGTGATGGAAGAGGAGGTTACCTCTACTTTGAATAGTTTCCTGTTAATCATTCCACGACTCAGAGTGGACAATACCACATCGCTGTGATTGCTCCAAACTTTCAGTGCAGTCCATATGTCATTATCATCTAATTGAATAAAATTTTCAAGACAATCCGGGCTGTTATAAAATTCTTTTTTATCAATAGGATGGTATAAAAAGAATCTTAAAGCGGGTGAGGCGAACAGCTCTACGCCACGTAAGGCTAATTCCTTTGCTCGTGTCAGAGTGTTGACCAGCATTTTTTCACTGGCAACGGAGGTCTTGTGCAGATATACCTGCCAGTACATCAGGCGGCGGGACATCAGGAAGTTTTCGATGGAGTAAATGCCTTTGGATTCTACTACCAGGTGATCGTCTTTTACATCAAGCATTTTGATGATGCGGGCGGATCCGATATTGCCTTCGGATACACCGGTATAGAAACTGTCACGCCGCAGATAGTCCAAACGATCCATATCCAATTGACCGCTGACCAGTTGGTGCAGGAATTTCTTGGGATATTCATCTTTGAATATCTGTATGGCAAGATTGAGTTGACCTTTCATGTCCTTGTTCATTCGTTCCATCAGCATCAAGGAGATTTCTTCATGTGAAACGCCTCCTGCCAATGTGTTTTCCAGCACATGGGAGAAGGGACCGTGTCCGATGTCGTGTAACAGGATGGCAGCTTGTACGGCTTCCGCTTCGCTGTCAAAGATGAAGTTACCTTTGGCGGTAAGGTGCTTGATCGTTTCGCTCATTAAGTGGAAAGCGCCTAATGAGTGTTGGAAACGGGTATGTTGTGCTCCCGGATATACGGCAGAGGACAGGCCCAGTTGCTTGATGCGGGTAAGACGTTGCAGCAATGGGTGACATACAATGTCATATAGTAACCCCTTCGGGATGTTGATAAACCCGAAGACGGGGTCATTTATAATTTTTCGGTCACTCATGGGGAATAATTATTCAGTGTGCTGATATGCTTAAACCAATGTATTACGCTATGTATCTACCTGGTAATTTGCATATTAGCACATTGTTTTATTGGCACATTATTTTCTCCATCTGTGCCTGGACTTTCTGAGCTTCTTGTCCTGCTACAGTCGCAAAATTCTCAGTTTTATCCGCATAGATAATGGCACGGCTTGAATTAACAATAAGTCCACAGGTACTATTCATGCCATATTTGCAGACTTCCTCTAGAGAACCTCCTTGTGCGCCGATTCCAGGTACAAGCAGGAAGTGGTTGGGAACAATTTTACGGATGTCTTCGAAAGCGCGTCCTTGTGTGGCGCCTACTACGTACATCATGTTTTCATCGTTGGCCCATTCTTGTGATTTGCGCAATACTTTTTCGAAAAGGCGTTCGCCGTTGGTGTCCTCGGTCAGCTGGAAGTCGTGGGAACCCTTGTTGCTGGTAAGCGCTAGCAGGATTACCCATTTGCCTTCGTAACTCAGGAAGGGAGTCACGCTGTCTTCACCCATGTAAGGAGCTACGGTGACTGAGTCAATGTCCAGCTCTTCAAAGAATGTGCGGGCATACATGGCCGAAGTGTTTCCGATATCGCCACGTTTTGCATCGGCAATGATGAATTGGTCGGGATAGTTTTCCTTGATGTAGGATACAGTCTTTTCGAAAGCGATCCATCCTTTTACGCCCATGCTTTCATAAAAGGCCAGATTGGGTTTATAGGCGATGCAATAAGGGGCGGTAGCGTCAATGATGGCTTTGTTGAAAGCGAAGATAGGATCTTCTTCTTTTAACAGATGTTCGGGGATCTTCTTTATGTCGGTGTCCAGTCCTACACAGAGGAATGATTTTTTCTTTTGGATATTTTCAAATAATTGTTGCTTGTTCATTGCTATGTTTACAGTTTATGGTTTACGATATTTAAATTATAATTCGCTCTCTTTCAAACGTTCGGCATTCTCGGCTACAGTCAAATGGTCAATGCAGTCTTGAATGTCGCCATCCATAAAGGCGGCCAAATTGTAAATGGTATAGTTGATGCGGTGGTCGGTGATACGTCCTTGCGGATAATTGTAGGTACGTATTTTTGCCGATCGGTCTCCGGTAGATACCATTGTTTTTCGTTTGCTGGCAATGTCGTCAATGTACTTTTGGTGTTCTTTATCATATATAAAGGTACGCAGGCGAGAAAGGGCTCGTTCTTTATTTTTCGGCTGGTCACGGGTTTCGGTACATTCTATCAGGATTTCCTCTACTATTCCGGTGTTGGGGTTCTTCCAGTTGTAGCGCAGGCGTACTCCGGATTCCACCTTATTTACGTTCTGTCCGCCGGCACCACCGCTTCGGAAAGTGTCCCATTTGATTTCCCCTTCGTTAATTTCCACATCAAAAGGCTCGGCTTCGGGTAAAACGGCGACTGATGCGGCTGAAGTATGTACACGTCCTTGGGTTTCGGTGGCTGGTACACGTTGCACACGATGTACGCCCGATTCATATTTCAGAGTGCCATATACTTTATCTCCGGTTACGGAGCAGATAATTTCCTTAAAACCTCCTGCTGCTCCTTCATTGGCGCTGGATACTTCCAGTCTCCAACCTTTTGTCTCGCAGTATTTGGAGTACATACGGAACAAGTCGCCTGCAAAAATGGCGGCTTCATCACCTCCCGTACCACCGCGTATCTCCAGAATGGCATTTCGGTCATCTTGCGGATCCGCAGGAACGAGTAACAGTTTGATTTCCTCTTCCAGTTCTGGGATGCGGACTTCGCAGAGATTTGCCTCTTCGCGTGCCATCTCTTTCATCTCCGGGTCGGATTCGTTAGTCATGATTTGTTTGGCCTCTTCCAGTCCATTCAGGCATTGTATATATTCTCTACGGGCTTTCATGATGTCATTCAAGTCCTTGTATTCCTTGGTGAGCTTGACATAACGTTTTTGGTCAGCTATGACATTAGGGTCTGTAATGAGGGTGGAAACTTCCTCAAAGCGAGCCACTAACCCGTCTAATTTCTCAAGTAATGTATTATTGTTTTCTGCCATTCTTTTCTAAACATTTATTTGCGACATACCAAGTGAGTAATATCCACCCAAGTATGGCAAGTACTTTTCTTACTGTATATAGTATGTCATGCCAAGTTGTTTCATGACCCCATGCGGTAGAGATGAAATACAACTCGCGTATTGTATCAATCGTAACTAATGAGCATATTATTGCTCCTATGCCATAAAAAAATCTTTTTTTCAATGTAGCAGGCTTGGAAGTGTTATTATAATATTGCTTGTCAGTATTTGAATTCTCCAAACTCACTTTTGATAATTAGCTCCTTCTTGTCACTTTCTTCTATACGTCCCACGATCTTCGCGTCAATATTGAATGACTTGCTGATGGCGATCACCTCTTCGGCATGTTCGGGTGAGAGGTAAACTTCCAGGCGGTGGCCCATATTAAATACTTTGTACATTTCTTCCCAATCGGTGCCGCTTTGTTCCTTGATGGTTTTGAACAGAGGGGGAACGGGGAACAGGTTGTCCTTTACTACACGGCAATTGTTTCCTACAAAGTGCAGGACTTTGGTTTGAGCACCGCCTGAGCAGTGAACCATTCCGTGAATTTCAGGTCGGAGCGCATCCAGTAATTTCTTCACTACCGGAGCATAGGTACGGGTAGGTGAGAGTACCAGCTTTCCTGCATCCAGCGGACTTCCTTCCACAGCATCGGTCAGCTTCAAATTGCCACTGTACACTAGTTCTTCGGGTACTGCCTTGTCATAGCTTTCGGGATATTTTTCGGCCAGGTATTTTGCGAACACGTCGTGGCGGGCGCTGGTGAGTCCGTTGCTGCCCATGCCTCCGTTGTATTCTTTTTCATAGGTAGCCTGTCCGTAAGATGCCAGACCTATGATGACGTCACCCGGGCGAATATTGGCATTGTTAATGACATCGGTACGTTTCATGCGGCATGTTACGGTAGAATCTACGATGATGGTACGAACCAAGTCACCTACATCAGCAGTCTCGCCTCCGGTAGCGTATACGCCTACACCCATTTCGCGAAGTTCGGCCAACAGTTCATCCGTTCCGTTGATGATAGCGGAAATGACTTCACCCGGAACGAGTAGCTTATTACGGCCGATAGTTGATGAAACCAGAATATTATCTACTGCACCTACACACAACAAGTCATCGATGTTCATAATCAGTGCATCTTGTGCAATGCCTTTCCATACGCTTAAATCGCCGGTTTCTTTCCAATACAAATAAGCCAGTGATGATTTGGTACCTGCACCGTCAGCGTGCATAATGTTGCAATATTCAGGATCTCCGCCTAGAATATCGGGGATGATTTTACAAAAAGCTTGCGGAAAAATACCTTTGTCAATGTTCTTAATGGCGTTGTGCACATCTTCCTTGGATGCTGACACACCGCGCTGCATGTATCGTTGATTGCTCATGAGTTATATATTTTATTCAATTGAATGTGCAAAAATAGTTATTATTTTGCTTATAGCCTTGAGTTTTATGAAAATAAAAGAGGAGAAGGGATTTATTCTGTTCCCATATTATTGCCGTTCCTGTTTTAGATTTATTGCTATGCTCTTATTTTTTAGACGAGTAAATTTAATATGTATATCGAACAGGCATTAATATCATACACTATTTATATGTTACAATGCCTTGTCAATATAGCGTTATAAAGAAAGACGCATAGTACACCCCCCCCATCAATATCAAAGATCTTAAAGACTATAAAAGAAAACACGGCCTAATTTAACGTGAAATATAAAATTCCCCCGTCACCTCATCGTCTTAATTATCAGTATGTTCCGGTGTGAAAATATCTGTAAAGGCCCCGAAACGGTTGGTAATCGCCGGTCAATGTACCACATTGCGCCCACCATACCCATAGCGGCAAAACTCCAATAGATGTACCTTGCCGGCAGTATGTTACCATGAAAATAGCCTTATGGCTTTATTGCTTCACCTGTGTGAAGCGGCAGTTTCACACAGGTGACAACGGCTATTCACCCGAATGACAGGGCCTGTTCACCTGGGTGATGGTACAGATGGTGCACTCTTCTTGCACGGATACTGCCGTAAATATACCAGGATTACGTATCCAATATGACAACCGGCATCTGACAAGCTGGCTTCTACAAGGAAAAACGAAAAAAACACTTTGTGGGGATACAGAAAATTCTGTCACTGCATGTCGCTGTATATCAGTACAATACGGTGGCGGAACAAAAACATTGCAGTGCGGAAACAAAAAATAACAGTACGTAAAGTTTTATCAGATTATAACTTAACGACAAAGATGGATATGCCCGGCAGACAAACTTTTTGAGAGCCGGGCATCTGCAACGACATAATGTGTCATGCCAAAGAAGCAGTTTGCATTTTATTTTAGATTTTCATCAGTTTGATGCAACCGATTGAAGAATAAACTTTTAGCGTAGTATTTGAGAAACAGAGGTAACGATTTAGCAACCGTGCGAATATCAGCGATTTGCGGTGCTATGCTGTCAAATAACTCTTTGCATTTATAAAGTTAATAAAATTATTCGGGGAATAATGCCTACTATCAAAAAAACTGCATCCTATCTTTGTAGATAGTCCATATAAAAAGAATGCAACCTCACAAATTATAGCTATCTTTGTGATTGAAACTCAATGTATCAATTACAATGGCAAAAATTACCGTTCAAAATACAGATATTAGCGTTGTCAAATACAATGAAGAAGACTATATCAGCCTTACAGACATGGCAAGAAGCCAACTGCAAGAGCATATTATCTTCCGTTGGCTTAGCCTTAAAAGCACTATCGAGTATCTTGGCGAATGGGAAATGTTGTATAATCCCGATTTTAATTGTACCGAATTCGGTACAATTAAAAATGCGGCAGGAAGCAATAATTTTGTGCTTTCGGTGAAAACGTGGATAGAAAGGACCAGTGCAATTGGTATTCGTTCTAAGGCTGGTCGTTAATTTGCAAGACACTCTTACAACGGGCAAAAAATAATATTGAAAAATCTCTTTACAGATAAGCATTTTAATGTGTCAGTAATCAATAAAGAATATGAATACAGAATATAAAGTTGGTGATTTTATTTATAATGCAGATATTTATGATGGGTTGAATAATTCTCTGTCCGATTTGGCGTTTTACAAAAAATGGCTACCTCAAAATAAAGATGCTAAAATACTTGAACTCTGCTGTGGCACGGGTAGACTTACGATTCCAATAGCAAAGGATGGGTATAATATTAAGGGAGTTGATTATACTTTATCCATGCTTGAACGGGCAAAAGAGAAAGCATTTCAAGCTGGGTTAAAAATAGATTTCATTGAAGCGGATATTAGAGAATTAAACTTAGGAGAAAAATTCGATTTTATTTTTATTCCGTTTAATTCAATCCATCATTTGTATAAAAATGAGGATTTATTTGATGCATTGAAAGTCGTAAGAAATCATTTGAAAGAAAAAGGTTTGTTTTTATTGGACTGTTTCAATCCTAATATCCAATATATTGTTGAAAACGAGCGGAAGCAACATGTTATTGCCGAATATACAACCAATGATGAAAAAAAAGTGTTGATAAAACAAAGCATGCACTATGAAAGCGCATCTCAAATTAATCGTATAAAGTGGCAATATTTTATTGATGATAAATTTCATTCAGTCCAAAATATGGACATGAGATTGTTCTTTCCCCAAGAGTTAAATTCATATCTCAAACAAATAGGATTTAATATTATCCATAAATTCGGGGATTTTACAGAGCAAGAATTTGATGACAATTCAGAGAAACAAATATACATTTTGGAACTTAAAAAGTAAGGGTAAGATTATAAAATCATAAACGAAATACAACAAAAATACTGTTTGTCTAAAAGTTACAAGCAGTATTTTTTTATTGTATTCAGTAAAATGAACGGTTATATTTTTATCTCTCTGCTTTTCCTTTGTGGTTGTGTTTATTTTACGATTGTTCCGACAAAGGTTTGTGCTCCTGCATTATTCAAGATATATACTGTATAGAATCCGCCGGGTAATGAGGCTATGGACATTTGGGGTGCATAAACAAAATATTTTATTTCTTCACCGGTAGCAGTAAATATTTTCACTGTCTTTGCCTCTTTTATTTCAGGCAGGGTGAGAATATCTCCGTCATTTAGTAAAGGCATGTCCGTTTCTGAAATTGCATTCAGTTCCAAGGGAGCACTTTCGTTTCCAAAACGGTCGGCAGCTGTTACGGCAAAATAACGTTTTTGTCGCCAAGGTGAAATAGGGGTATATTCGTATTCCGTATGGGTGAGATAGGTTTCCAGTAAGTTTCCGGCATCTGTGATATCTACCGGATAGGTATCCGAGGCATAAAGATGATAGGTGACAAGACCTCCGTTGTTATCTGTGGAAATCTGCCAGCTCATGTGCATTTTGCCGTCCGGCAACAGTTGCAGGGAAGGCATGGCCGGAGTGGATGGGGGGATGCTGTCCATCCAGGTCATTGGGGGAATCAATGCCGGAGTGGTATAGAAATTCTCTTGGAGTTCGTCCCAAATGCCTTTGGTGTTGTTCAATAGAAAACGATTGCGGAAGTAGGCTTGTCCGTTTAGTTTTATCTGACGGGTGAAATGAAGTTGGCGGACTATTTCGTCCAACGGCCAATTTTGTTCGTCGGGAGAGAGGAAATAAATGCCCAAACCTGGTACTATCCAGCGGTTACCGCAATTCTCTTTCCAATCCAATGCAAAAGGATAGAAATTATTTCCCTGAAAATACATCATCGGGAACAACGCATCATGAATACCTTCTTTTAGCCATTTCTGAGCATCTTGGTAAACTACATGATAAGCGTTCCATCCACGGGAGGGATATCGGTTGGTATCTCGGTATTTGCCAATAGGGGAACTGCTGACTTTCACCCAGGGTTTGATAGTCTTGATGTCGGTATAGAGCCTATGCACAATATCTGTGATATTATCACGCCGCCATTGTTTCAACTCCTTACCTTTGCCGTATTTCCGGTAGGTGTCCTTGTCGGGAAAGTTGTCGGCTTGCTCAGGGTAGCGGATGTAATCGAAATGAATGCCGTCTATATCATAACGGGAAGTTATTTCTTTTACGATGCATGACAGATATTCTTTGGTTCCCGGATTTCCCGGGTCCAAGTACCAGTTACCTTTATAAAGTTTGCAAATAGTCCGGTTTTTCCGTACTACGGAGCTACGTCCTTGCAATTGTACTTGACGGGTGTTTCCGGCAGGAATCGTAACAATCCATGCATGTAGTTCCATGCCGCGTTTGTGGCATTCTCCGATGGCGAAAGCCAAAGGGTCATATCCGGGATTCCCTCCTGTGCTACCTGTCAGTGATTCGGCGAAAGTTTCTATGGCGGAAGGATAAATCATATCTCCGCGCAGACGGGTTTGCAACAATACCGTATTGAAATTGGCGGCTTTCAGGCGATCCAGTATATCACATAATTCTTTTTGCTGACGCCGGATGCCTGATGCGTTTACTGCCTTGTTACGAGGCCAGTCCATTCCTCCGAGCGTAGTGATCCAGGTGGCACGGATTTCATATTTAGGTTGTGAGAAAACGGGTGATAAACTCACTATGACTAGTAATAAAGTTATAAAGAATGTTCGCATTTACTTTAATTTTAGGGCAAAGATACGAAGTAATCAATTAATTCGTTACTTTTGCCCCAACAAAACAAAAAATAGAATATGATAACCTTTATTATTGCATTATTGGTTCTTGTAGGCGGATACTTTTTGTATGGAAGTTATGTGGAACGTGTGTTCGGTCCTGACAAGATAAGGAAGACACCTGCCCTGACCATGGCGGATGGTGTTGACTTTATTCCACTTCCTACTTGGAAGATTTTCATGATTCAATTTTTGAATATAGCCGGCTTAGGACCTATTTTCGGTGCTATAATGGGAGCGAAGTTTGGTACGGCGTCTTATTTGTGGATTGTTTTAGGTACCATTTTTGCCGGGGCGGTACACGATTATTTGTCCGGAATGCTTTCCATTCGGCATGATGGCGAGAGTTTGCCGGAAATTATCGGTCGTTACTTGGGCCTTCCCACAAAGCAGTTGATGCGCGGTTTTACGGTTGTGCTGATGATATTAGTCGGAGCGGTTTTTGTGGCAGGACCTGCCGGATTGCTTGCCAAACTTACTCCGGAGTATATGGATGTTACTTTTTGGATTATAGTCGTATTTGTCTATTATATGTTGGCTACATTGTTGCCGGTAGATAAGATTATAGGAAAAATATATCCGTTGTTTGCCATTGCTTTATTGTTTATGGCGGTGGGGATTTTGGTGATGTTGTTATGGAATCATCCGGCATTGCCCGAAATTACGGACGGGCTGCATAATACCCACCCTGCCGGATTACCAATTTTTCCTATCATGTTTGTTTCTATTGCTTGTGGGGCAATCAGTGGCTTTCATGCCACACAATCTCCGTTGATGGCACGTTGTATGAAGAATGAGAAGTATGGCCGTCCTATTTTTTATGGAGCGATGGTGACCGAAGGGATCGTGGCATTGATTTGGGCTGCTGCCGCTACTTGTTTTTTTCATCAAAATGGTATGGAGGAGAGTAATGCTTCGATTATTGTGGACAGCATAACCAAGGAATGGTTGGGTACGATAGGAGGTTTATTGGCTGTATTGGGGGTAATTGCCGCTCCTATTACCAGTGGAGATACCGCTTTACGTTCAGCTCGTTTGATTGTTGCCGATTTTATGCATTTGGAACAAAAAAGTATAGCGAAACGTTTATTGATTTGTATTCCTATTTTTGCGGTAACTATCGGTATATTGTTGTACAGTCAGCGTGATGCGGCGGGATTTGATATGATATGGCGTTATTTTGCCTGGTGTAATCAGGCTTTGTCTGTTTTTACTTTGTGGGCGGTCACTGTTTTTCTGGTACGTGCGAAAAAGAATTATTATATTACCTTGTTTCCTGCCTTGTTTATGACGGCTGTATGTTCTACTTATATTTGCATTGCTCCCGAAGGATTGGCACTTTCTGATTATGTATCTTATATAATCGGTGGTCTTTGCACGTTGGTAGCCGCTATAGGGTTTGTAAGTTGGTATAGGAAACAAAACAGCATAGTTTATGAAAAAATATAGAAAATCGATTTGGTTGCCTGTCGCTTTGTTGGTTTATACTACAGCGATGGCCGTTTATTTTATTCCGCGTAATACGGAAATAAGTGATACGGAAAAGTATCTCACAGTAGGTTTATCCTATATGATAATAGCGTTGTTATGGATTGTCCTTCGTAAGAAAGAAAAGGCGGAGGAAAGACGTGAACGTGATTTGGAAAATAAAAAATAACTATTAAACGACAACATTATGAAGAAAATTTTAGTCAGCTTGATGCTGTTGGTAATGACTGCACTGAGTGCGCATGCTCAATTTGAGAAGGAGGTATGGTATGTGAATGCTTCATTGACAGGGCTTGACCTATCTCATAGCAAGAATGAGGGTACAAATTTTGGTTTCGCTTTGACCGGTGGTGCGTTTGTAGCCGATAATGTGGCTGTATTGCTGAATTTTAAGGGCAATTATGTAGAACATGGAATGGATGAAACCAGTATTGGTGCACAAGGACGTTATTATTTTTCCAGTTGCGGTATTTATGGAGGATTGGGAATGGCGTATAAGCACCTTTCTTGTGTAGGATTTAAAAAGAATCTGGTTTGTTTGACACCGGAAGTCGGATATGCTTTTTTCTTGGGCAGAAATGTGACTATTGAGCCGTCTGTATATTATGACTTGAGTTTTAGTGATATTTCAGAATTTAGTAAATTAGGCTTCAAGATAGGGTTCGGAGTTTACTTCTGATTGATGTAATTCCACCACAGATTACGCAGATTATTGAATGGGAGAATTCATTGAAATTCAATCTATGTAAATCTGTATAATCTGTGGTGGAAAAACTTTTTATGTGAGATTAATGCGCATAGAGATGCGTGAACGGAATTTCTTTACCATCACTACCTGTTACTTTTAATTTCAGTTGTCCTCCGTTTTGGTCGAAATAACGTAATTCCATTGGATGATATCCTTTCGCCAATGCCTTTTGTCCCACTATTTCTTTAGGTCCGTGAGGTCCGTCATTGTCTACTATCTGTTCACTGTCTATGGTCAATGTACTACCATCGTCGGACAGGAGTGCAAAAGTGTAGATATCGTCTTGAGGAGCATTGAAATATCCTTTGATAATCAGTCCGATATTTCCTTTTACTTTTTTAGGAATCATAACGTCTTCCACTGGATAAGTACCATTGATCGGAGCTTTTTCTATTTCACTGCATTTATTTCCTTTAAATTCGTGCCATGTAGCTTTCAAACCCGGATTGGAAGGAGCGGCAGTTACAGAGGGGGTATATTCACTTTTGATGAAACGTGTCTTGGCTATGTCACCTTTCTTTCCATTAGGGCGGAAGGTGCAGAAAGTAAAGTCTGTGGTTTCAGTCACTTTGATGGGACCTTCATATACGGGAGATTGTAAAGTAGGAGTACTGCCATCAGTGGTATAGTGAATTTCCGCAGTGGGGTCAAGGCAAGTTACATTGATGGTTCCTTCACCGATAAAGGCGTTGACGGCATTAAAGCCTTCCAAATCGGGTATACGGTAATTGATACCCATGATATTGAGACGTTCAAACTGATCAGACAGGCGTTGTTTGAAGGCATTCCAGTCTTTTTGCTCCGGTTTGCTCCAACCTAATTCGGCAATAGCCAGCAAACGTGGAATGGTCATATATTGCATACGTGCGTTGGAAGGAATCCATTCGCACCAAATATTTCCCTGCACTCCTAAAATCAGCGACTGCTGCTCGGGAGTCAGGTTGTCTGTCGTATCCAGATTATAAATGCTTGCCATAGAATTCTTGTCTTCTGCATAATCCAAATAAAATTGTCCGTTAGGAGTGAAAATGACAGGGTTGCCTTGTGCCGTTGCCTTGGTCGCTGCATCTTTTACCCAGCTGCGCCACCACATTACGGTGGCTGTTTTAGACAATCCGCCTTCAATGATTTCATCCCAGCCTATCATTTCTTTGCCTTTCCCGTTAAAGAATCTCTCCATGTCATGAATGAACCATGATTGCAGTTCTTCTTCGGTTTTCAGATTATTGTCATGCATACGTTTCTGGCAGTCCGGACATTTTTTCCAATTGGTTTTTTCTACTTCGTCACCTCCTATATGTACATACTTATAGGGGAAAAGGGCTATCAGTTCTGCATAAACATTCTTGCAGAACTCCAATGCAGAGTCTTTCCCCGGACAAACAGGTGAGGAGAAGACGCTTCCCCAACCGGTTTCGTTAAAACAGGAAACACCTTCATAGTTACTCACAGCTGCCAGCATGTGTCCCGGCATATCAATTTCGGGAATAATATCTATGCCTCGTATTTTGGCGTATGCTATGACATCCTTGATATCTTCCTGAGTGTAGTAGCCTCCATATAGGGTGTCACCTTCTACGATGCGTATCTTGTCTTCGGGAATTGCCATATCCGGATTGTTATCAGTCTTTGACTGACGTATGCATTCGCGGTCATGGGAATTGAATTTGCGCCAGGCTCCTTTTTCCGTCAGTAAAGGATATTTCTTGATTTCGATACGCCATCCTTGGTCATCGGTAAGATGCCAGTGGAATTTATTCATCTTGTAAAGGGCCATGACATCCAGTAATTCTTTCACCTCATCTATTGTGTAGAAATGGCGGGATACGTCCAGCATGATGCCTCTCCATTCAAAGCGGGGGGCATCTTGAATGTTAACGGCCGGTATGGCCCAGTCTGTACCTTTAACAATTTCTTTAGATTCTATTTGCGGGGGAAACAGCTGTCTGAGGGATTCGATACCTGCAATGACACCTCCGTAAGAGTTACCTGTAATGTTGACCTTATCGCTCTCGGCTGTCAGGGTATAGGCACCTTCTTTTCCTTGAACATCCCCCAAGGCAAGGGTGATGGTTCCTTCGCCTTCTTTTACTTTAAGGTCGTAGCCTGTGGCACCGGAAAGCATATCGGCCAAATACTCGGCTGCGGGAATTAGTTCGGCGTCAATAACACCGATGGAGGTATTACTTTTCAATACAAAAGCACCGTTTGTTTCCTCCAGATGGTTGGTTATGGGTACAATGGATACCTCTTTTGTTACAGGGGGAGTACTGGTACATGCTCCCAACATCAATGTGCCTGCTAACATACAGGCGGTCATTAACTGCTTATGTGTACATTTGGTCATAGGATAATAAATTAGGTTATTGGACAAAGATAACAGAAATATTGGGAAAAACGATATTATTTGGCGGGATATTGGAAAGTAACCAGTACTCCTTTATGGTCTGTAGGCCATACGCCCAATGGTTCTATAAACTTGTCTTTAGATGTTTCCTGAACACGCTGTGCACGGACTATGGAATTTTTCGGACCGAAAATGGCGGCGTCTTTCACTTTCAACCCCTTTTCGGGATAATACCAAATGTAATCTATACGGTCGCGTTCATCTGCTTTGGGAGCCCAGGTTATTTTGTCGGCGGGCTTTGCCGGATTATCCGAAGGATAAGTGAAGCCGGGATAGTTTAATACATCTGGATAGAATTCTCGATAGGCGTCTTTCAATCCGGCTTCGTCTAACAGGACAGGAACTGTCCAGGGGATTACAAAGCCATGATGGTCATACAGGTCTTTGGTTTCTTCAGTCCAATCTTGATGTGAAGGTTCATTAAAATCTCCTCCTAAAATGATGGTGTAGCCGGCTGCACGATCTTTTTTTGCCTGTTCAATGAATAGTCTGATGGCGTCATCGCGTTGTGAGGCTACATTTCTCTTTAATACTTCTTCTACGGTAGTGGGGATAGGGATTTCTTCCCAAGTAGAGCCATCATATCCGCGTACATTATAATAGGCGTCATCCAAATAATCAAGATGAGCGGTGTAGACTGCTATTTTCTGTCCGTTCATATCGGCTGTAAGGCGATAGATACTGCCGTGGTCATTCTTTTCGGGAAAAACGGTTAATGAATCAGTGATGGGGTATCGGCTTAACAGACCTGTATCATAGGTATAGAAGGAATAATAGGTTTCTCCTTTTTCCTTTAATGATTGCACTAGGCGGGCAGTGAAATTGGTGTTTTCGTAATTACGTACTTCGCTCAATGTGACGAAGTCCGGACGAAGACGGGCTATTTCATTCACAATAGCGTCGTAACCACCGGGAATTACAGTTCCTTCTTGCCAAATGTTCCATTGAAGAACGGTGAATTCTTTCTCTTTTTGTGAACATCCCAATAGGAAAGGGAACAGCAAGAGTAGTAAAAAAAGTTTTTTCATATTCTGTTGATTTATAAGGTTGTTAATTCAATTCTAAATTTACTCATATTTTCGTTTAGATTGACAATGCGGAAAACATTAAAACAGATTTTTAGTAAAATGATTCTGCAATCATACCACAAAATGCTAAACTTATAGAACGGAATAAATCACTTTTAAATTCCCATTTATCATCTAGTGGTATATTGCGTATAATCATATTTAATAATTTGTGTCAGTTTGGACAATCAACGGTGAATAAAAAATCAATCAGGAGAATCCATCGCCAGTTTTTCACGTAAAAACTGTCCCGTATAAGATGCCGCACATGCTGCAACCTCTTCCGGAGTGCCCGCAACTACCAGATTTCCTCCCATATTTCCTCCTTCGGGTCCTAGGTCAATCACATGGTCGGCACATTTTATCACATCCATATTATGCTCGATAATGATAATGGTATGTCCGCGGCTGATTAAGGCTTCAAATGCTTCCAGCAGTTTCTTGATATCATGAAAATGCAGACCTGTGGTTGGTTCATCGAATACAAAAATAGTGGGTTGTGCTTTCTCTATGCTCAGAAAATAAGCTAGTTTTACGCGTTGGTTCTCGCCGCCGGAAAGAGTGGAGGAGGCTTGTCCTAACTTTATATATCCCAATCCCACTTCTTGTAATGGAATTAGTTTCTTCACTATCTTTTTTTGATTGTATTCGGCAAAGAATTCAATGGCTTGATTCACTGTCATTTCCAGAATGTCATAGATGCTCTTGTCTTGGAATTTTATTTCCAGCGTGTCGCTCTTGAAACGTTTTCCATGACAAGACTCACATTCTAGTACCAAATCTGCCATAAATTGCATTTCAACGGTTACCGTACCGTCACCTTTGCATTCCTCACAGCGCCCGCCTTCGGTATTGAATGAGAAATATCCGGCAGTATATCCCATTTGCTTGGCAAGAGGCTGTTCGGCAAAGAGTTTTCGTATTTCGTCGTATGCTTTTACATAGGTTACCGGATTGCTGCGTGATGATTTTCCGATAGGATTCTGGTCTACAAATTCAATATCTTTCACCAGCTGTACATCTCCTTCCAAAGAGATGAACTCACCCGGCCGTTCGCTAGCTTCACTATATTCGCGTTTCAATGCCTTGTAAAAGACATCACGTACCAACGTACTCTTCCCCGAACCGCTGACTCCCGTAACTACCGTCATTACATTCAGTGGAAATTTTACGTCAATGCCTTTAAGGTTGTTTTCACGCGCACCTTTTATTTCTATATAATTGTTCCACGGACGATGGCATCGGGGAATCTCTATGTTTTCTTCTCCCAACAAATAGCGCACCGTATAACTGTTACTGTTTCTTTGAAGATCGTTCATGTTGCCTTGATATACTATTTGTCCTCCTAAACGTCCTGCTTGAGGACCGATATCAATGATATAATCGGCAGCACGGATTATTTCTTCATCATGTTCTACCACTACTACGGTGTTTCCCAGCTCCTGTAACTGACGAAGTACTTTTATCAGCCGGTCGGTGTCACGGCTGTGTAATCCGATACTGGGCTCGTCCAGGATATAGAGTGAGCCTACCAAGCTGCTGCCTAATGAGGTGGCCAGATTGATGCGCTGGCTTTCACCGCCGGAGAGCGAGTTGCTGAGACGGTTCAGTGTAAGATATCCCAAACCCACATCCATGAGGAAGTTGATGCGGTTGGTAATTTCCGTTAAGATCCGTTTGGCGATGGCTGTGTCATGTGCATCTAGTTCTAGAGTGCGGAAGAATTCTTTTAAGTCGTGAATAGGTAAGTCAACCAGTTGAGAGATGGATTTTCCACCTACTTTTACATAACCGGCTTCTTTTTTCAAGCGTGTTCCGTGGCAGACAGGACAAATAGTTTTTCCCCTGTATCGTGCCAGCATCACACGATATTGTATTTTATATTGGTTTTCTTCCAGCATTTTGAAGAAAGAATCTATACAGGCCTTATTTCTAGGTCCATGCCATAAATAATCTTTTTGTTCCTGTGTCAGTTCATAATAAGGGGCGAAGATGGGGAAATCGTGGGCGGGAGCTTCATGAATGAATTCCTGTAGCCATTCCCCCATCTTTTCACCACGCCAGCAAAGGACAGCTCCGTCATATACACTCAGAGCACGGTTTGGAATCACCAGATGTTCATCTATACCTATCACTTTACCGAAGCCTTCGCATTCGGGACAAGCGCCGAGAGGGGAATTGAATGAAAACATTTGGTCATTCGGTTCTTCGAATTTAATTCCGTCGGTCTCGAATTTAGTGCTGAAAGAGAACAGCTGCGTACTTCCGTCAGCAGAGTAGAAGCGGAGGAGACAATTCCCGTCTCCCTCGTACATGGCCGTTTCGGCAGAATCGGTGAGGCGGCTGATACTGTCTTTGCTATCATCGGCTGTCATGCGATCTACCAGCAGATAGATGTTTTGTTTTTTATCTTCGGCAGCTGTTTGTTGCAGAAAATCTTCTATACGGACTATTTCACGGTTCACCTCTATACGGGTAAATCCTTGTTTCAAGTCCATTTCCAGTTGCTGGAGCAGTGTACGGCCTTCACGGGGCATCATAGGAGTGAGAACCGTGTATTTCGTTCCTTTAGGAAAGGAAAGCATACAGTTTACAATATCTTCAATGCTATGTTTTTTCACCAGTTGCCCGCTAATGGGGGAATAAGTCTTCCCCACGCGTGCATAGAGCAGTCGCAGATACTCATATATTTCGGTGGAAGTACCCACGGTGGAACGAGGATTGCGGCTGTTCACTTTTTGCTCTATGGCGATAGCGGGTGGTATACCTTTGATGAAATCACACTCAGGCTTGCTCATGCGGCCCAGAAATTGGCGGGCGTATGATGACAGGCTTTCTACATAGCGTCGCTGACCTTCAGCGTATAATGTATCAAAAGCCAAGGATGATTTTCCGGAACCGGATAGTCCCGTGATGACGACCAGCTTGTTGCGTGGAATGTTTACATCGATGTTTTTGAGGTTGTTTACCTTTGCTCCTTTTATGGATATATAGTTACTTTCTGACATTCTTTATTGAATTTGGTTTAATATGCAAAGATAATTATAAGTTTTCTTATCTTTGCAAGCGTATTAAACAAGAATAACAAAATGAGAGCAAAAACTATTCTTCTTTTATTGATAGCACTACTTTTTACTTCTGTTGTCAGTGCTCAGACACGTTATCCTAAACGTGAGTTCCGCGGTGCATGGATTCAGTGTGTGAATGGACAGTTCCAGGGAATGCCGACAGAGAAGATACAGCGGCTGTTAATAAATCAACTAAACAGTCTGCAGGACGCAGGCATTAATGCGATAATTTTTCAGGTACGTGCAGAAGCCGATGCCTTGTATAAATCTTCTTATGAGCCGTGGAGCCGCTTTCTTACAGGAGTGCAGGGCAGAGTGCCTTCACCTTACTGGGACCCGATGCAGTTCATGATTGATGAATGCCATAAGCGTGGAATGGAGTTCCATGCCTGGATTAACCCTTACCGTGCCAAGACAAAGGGAACTACTGCCTTATCACCCATTCATCCGTATAATAAGAATCCGGAACGTTTCGTGAATTATGCTGGTCAACTTTATTTTGATCCGGCTTTGCCCGAAAACCGTAAATACATTTGCAAGATTGTGCGCGATATTGTTACCCGTTATGATGTGGATGCCATTCATATGGATGATTATTTCTATCCTTATCCCAACCCGGGCGAAGATTTTCCTGATCATGTCAGTTTTGCGCAATATGGTCGCGGATACAGTAATAAAGCCGATTGGCGCCGTGACAACGTGAATGTGCTGATAAAGGAAATTCACGAAACTGTGCGCGAGTGTAAGCCGTGGGTGAAGTTCGGTGTTTCTCCTTTTGGTATCTACCGCAACAAGAAAAATGATCCGAATGGAAGTGATACACGCGGTCTTCAGAATTATGATGATTTGTATGCAGATGTGCTGATGTGGATTAATAATGGTTGGGTAGATTATAATATCCCTCAGATTTATTGGGAAATAGGTCATCCTGCTGCCGATTATGACAACTTGATACATTGGTGGGCAAAACATGCCGCTTCGCGTCCGTTATTTATCGGTCAGGATGTGATGCGTACGGTGAACAAGGCGGATGCCCGTAATCCGTTACAAAACCAGATGCCTGCCAAAATGAAGTTGCAACGGTCGCTTCCTACCGTGCAGGGAAGTTGTCAATGGTATGCTGCTGCAGTGGTGGATAATGCCGGCAATTACCGCACTATGCTGGAGAAGGAGTATCATCGTTATCCGGCTTTGATTCCTGAATCTCCTTTTATGGACGATAAGGCTCCAGGTAAAGTAAAGAAGGTGAAGATGGTATGGACGTATGAAGGTCCGGTACTCTTCTGGACAGCTCCGAAGGCAAAGGACGAGATGGACAAAGCTGTACAGTATGTGGTTTATCGTTTTGATAAAAAAGAAAAAGTCAATTTGGATGATGCTTCCCATATTGTAGCCATTACCCGTGACCATTTTTATCCATTACCTTATAACGATGGAAAAACGAAGTACCAGTATGTGGTGACAGCGTTGGACCGTTTGCACAATGAGTCGAAGGGTACTAAAAAGAAAGTAAAACTGTAAGAAGCGGGAGTGTTTCTTTAATTTTAGATTTTATTTTTACTGCCACTGCCTGGGTATTATATTCACGTCCTATCGATGAATAAAGAATTCCGGGGCAGTGGCAGTTGATTTGTATGCCGCCTGTTTTCCGGGTGCTATATTGTTTATGTTGAAATCAGGAAAAGGTTATAACATCTGTAATCCATCTATTGCGGCTTTATCTAATCAGTGATGACAAAGAGTTGATGATTATTTCCGGAGCCAATCATACGGATTTTTTTGATGATTTCCCATAATCGTCCTATTCTCAGTAAAGCAGGAACCCTGCCACTCCGCAAAGTATAATCATTAATATAGGATTGATTTTGTATTTCCGTGTACCTATAAAGGTTACTAGAAAAATAATTATACTGATGATGAATTGATACAAATCTATTTGATAACTGCCGAAGTTTTCAGCATTCATCAAGACGAGTGCAGCTGCTGCCAGCAGACCTACTACTGCCGGACGCAACCCTTTGAATACGGCTTCTACAACCGGATGCTTTTGGTATTTCAAGAAGAACCGGCTGATGATTACCATTAATATGAACGATGGAAAAACTACAGCAAAAGTAGCTATGCAAGAACCGAATATAGCCCAGCTTTCATTGTAGCCTGCATTCAATACCGCAGTATATCCCACATAAGTAGCAGAGTTGATGCCAATGGGACCCGGTGTCATTTGGCTGATAGCGATGATATCTGTAAATTCGCTGGCACTGATCCAATTATATCTTGTTACTACTTCTCCTTGTATCATGGACAACATGGCATAGCCTCCTCCGAAACCGAAGAGCCCTATTTTACAGAATGTGTAGAATAAATATAGAAAAATCATTTGGATGAATATTTATGTTTGTACTTGCCATATATAAAACCTCCCACGCCCGCTATTATGATAATGTAGACTGGAGACACGTCCAATACCCAGATAAGCAATGCGGATACTATTGGTATCCAGACAGTGTAACGGTTTATCTTGGCGGATTTTGCCATGGAGAAAGTGGGAGCTGCAATAAGGGCTACTACCGCCGGGCGAATTCCCTTGAATATATTCTCTACAATTGGGTATTGTTTGAACTGTTGAAAGAACAAGGCAATTGCCAATATGATAAAGAAAGAGGGGAGTATTGTGCCTAAAGCCATTGCCAATGCTCCACGGAATTTACGCAATTTATATCCGATAAATATGGCAATATTTACAGCAAATATTCCGGGTACAGACTGAGTGAGGGCTAATAAATCAATAAAATCCTCTTTGTCAATCCATTTTCGTTTGTCCACTATTTCATCTTGAATTAGGGGAACCATAGCATATCCTCCGCCAATAGTAAATAGTCCTATTTTTAGGAAGATAAGAAATGATTGTAAATAGAAATTCATTTTTTTAATTTTGTTTCATATAAGTGCTTGGTGGAACTCCGTAGTATTTCTTAAATGTATCCGTAAAATATTTGGGATCACTGAATCCCATCATATCCGAAACTTCGGATACGGTATAACGTTTGCTTTTCAATAAAATGCTAGCTTCGTTCATACGTACTTTACGTATAAAGTCACTGGGCGAATCATTGGTTAAGGCCTTTATTTTATTGTATAAACTACTCCGGCTCATATTCATTGCATCACATAGGTTTTCTACGTTCATTTCTTTGTTTATACTACTTTTTATGATGTCGGTAGCTTTTAAAAGAAATTCCTGTTCCAAACTGACCGTCGGATCATCTGATACCTCGTCTGCATTGAATTTGAATTGTGAGAAACGCTTTTTCATGATTTCCCTGTTCGCCAGAACGTTGGTTATGTTTGCTTTCAGTACTTCCATGTCAAATGGTTTGACTATGTATTTATCGGCTTTGGTCTGTAAGCCTTTGATAATACTTTCTTTATCGTTCAATGCGGTCAGCAATATGATAGGTATATGACTGGTTTCAATATTACTTTTCAATATATTGCACATTTTGTCTCCATTCATGATAGGCATCATTACATCCGACAGTATCAGATCAGGTTGTCGCTCTTTGATAAAATCCAGTGCTTCTTGCCCGTTTCCTACATCAGACACATGATAATCTTCCGATAGTGTATGCAATAGGAAAGTACGCAATTCCATATTATCTTCCACTATCAGAATGGAAGCGGCATGTGTTTTGACCGGCTTGTTTTTGATCTCTTTCACCAGTTCTTCCGGATTGCCTTCGATGACAGGCAGCGGGTCAATTACATCAGCTTTTTTGAATATACGGTAGTTGTATTTCCGACTTTTGATAGGGAATGCCAGTTTGAAGGTAGTTCCTACATTCTCTATACTGCTCATTGATATTTTGCCGGCATGGCTTTTTATCAGTTTGTAGGTAAGCAGCATGCCGATGCCGCTTCCTGTGATTTGCAGATTGATGGCATTATTCCCTCTGAATAGGCTTTTGAACATTTTCTTTTGTTCATTGGCGGGGATCCCGATTCCTGTATCTGTAATAGTGATGAACCAATGACTTTTATTTTTCTGAGTTTGCACAGTGACATTGCCCCCCTGACAGGTATATTTCAAGGCATTTGTCATCAGGTTACGGATAATGGAATCCATCTTGTTTCTGTCCAGCCATACTTCCTGGCTTTCGAAATTAGTTTCAAATATGATATTTATCTGTCTTTTGCGGGCATATAAATTGAACTGTTCCAAATAGTTTTTGATATAGTTGTTCAATTCGTATCGGGATACATATACAGTGGAGGTATACAGTTCCTCTTTTTCAAAATTAATCAGATTACTGGCTAACTCAGACAGATTGTCTGTATTTTGTATAGCTAGGTTGATATTGATTCTTCCCTGTTCGGACAGGTTTTCGTTTTTAAGAATCTCTCCCAAAGGAGCTTTTATCAAAGTCAGCGGTGTACGTATATCATGCGCCGTGTTGATAAAGAACCGGATTTTTTCTTTTGAATTGTTTCTGTCTTTCCTAAGCCACAAATAACGTAAGACAATTACTCCGACCAGTATAAAAATGATCAGATAAAGAATGCCTGCCCAAAAAGTAGCCCACCAAGGTGGGGTTACGGTTATGAAAAGTGAACGTTCTTCTAACAAATGGTGATCATCCATCAGGATGGCTCTCACTCTTAATTTATACTTACCGGGACCGATATTAGTGTAACGTATGCGGTTATCGTTCGTGAGTGAAGTCCATTCATCATAAAACCCTTCCAGTTTCCAGGAATAGACGATGTTGGAGGGATTATCATAATTGATGGAAGACACATCCAATGAAAAAATATTCTGGTCGTAATTCAGTATGATATGCCGGGTATCATCAATTTCTTCTTTTAAAGGGGAACCTTTTTCACCGGGCATTACTTTCTGATAGAGCAGTCGGAAATTATCAAATACCATTTTGGATTTGAATTGATGAGGCAGCGTGACGGTATCTGCCAGTTCAATGGCTCCGTCTCCACATCCGAAAATAAATTTTTTATCGCGTGTATGTACTCCGGCAGCTTGGTTAAAGCTGGTAGACATCAACCCTTGTTCTTTTGTCCAGTTAGAGAATATTTTTTCTTTTGTTTTGAAACGGGTCAACCCTTTTTCTGTACTAATGATCAAATCGTCTTCCAGAGCAGACAGTATGCAATGAATATTATTAGATATCAGAGCTGAATTATTGACATGGTAATTAGTTACTTTTTCTGTATAATTGTTGTAAATCCATATACCGGAACCATGTGTACCAATGAAAGTGATGTTCTTTTTACTTTGATAAATAGTATTTATGCAGCCTAGTTCGGAGTCTAGATTCACCGCTTTGAGCTCTTGATTGACCTTATTGAACTGATACAATCCATTGATAGTTCCTATCCATAAATTGTGGGCGTCCTTATTGGTGATATAGGTGATAGGGAAATCCATTTTATAACAATGCATTTCCTTTGTATCCATATCATAACTTTTTAAATTGTAATATCCTCCGGCCCAAATCAGATTATCCCAATCCTTATAAATACAACGAATATATTTATCCGGTTTTATGGTGTCATCATTTAATGTCTGGGGAATAAAATATTGTGTGGTCATGTTTTTCTTATCTATTTTGTACATTCCCGACATATATCCTCCTACTAAAATAATTCCTGGCCGGGATTCACATATAGAGATAAATACATGATTTTGATTAGGTGTGTCATGCTGATAAGTTGATAATAAATTCGTCCATTGTTTGGTGGAAGGACGGTAGCAACATACGCCATTATTGGTCGCATACCAAATATCTCCTTCAGAATCTTCCAATATATAGTTCACTTGGTTATCTATCAGTGAGTTGGGATTGTCGTAAGAGTGCTGTATCCATTTATATCCGGGATATTTCTCGGAATACACAGTAATTCCTATAGGATAGACTGCCATCCATAATTTTTGATCATCATCAATATAGATATCATTAATGATATTACCGTTCATTTTATTGGAATGGTTGTGGTCGGCATTTAGAAAATTTGTCAATTCGTAAGTGCCCAAGTTTAATTTATATACGCCTGCGCCATTAGTTGCTATTAGCACCTCGTTTTCATTTTCTTTACTTGCTATGATAGAGTTGACATTAATGTCTTGTAGTCCGTTGTGTACATCAATCAGTTGGCGGCTATGGATATTGTATAGATAAATACCATCCAGCAAGGTACCTATTACTAGCATTTGGGTTTCCGGATGAAAATAGATGTAGTTCACTATATGAAAATTATCCAGTTCCGGATGCTTGATTGTTTCTAATCGGCCATGATTCAGTTTTGCACAGTAAATCTTGTGGCTGGATGCCAGAAAATATTGGTTGTTCGTAGATTTTGCAATATATGTGATTTCTTCTTTGATAGGACTTTCCAGTTGAATAAGTTCATGGGTATCTATGTCGAAAAGATATTGTTTGTTTTTAGTGCAAAGCAATATATTATTGTCTTTGGAGTCAAGAAATGAAGCGGTGAGCGGCAGTCCGCTGTTGCTTTTGTCCTTACTGGCAAAATCGCAAACTAGTTCAAATTTATCTTGTAAGGAATTGTACCTGAATAGATGACCGGTTTTTCCTATCTCCCAAACCACTCCTGCCGTATCTGTTTGCAAAGTGTTCAAGTTAGGAAAAAAGTTCAATAGTTTTCCGTTGGCTGTTAAGCTATAGTGTGTGTATTGTTTTCCGTTGTACCTGTCTATTCCTTCGTGAGTGAGAAACCACATATAGCCCTTTTTATCTTTTCGTATAGATAAAACTCTACGGCTGCTCAAACCATTCTGAGTATCCAGATACTGGTATAGTTGAGCAACGGCAGGTGTTACCAAAATAACAAAAAGGCATATAAGTAAAAGAATTCTTCTCATATTATTAGGAGGCAAAATCCTTACAAAGTTCGTAATTTCCCTTAACATATCAAAATCTGTTATATACAAAAAAAGCGGTAATCAGTATGACTCACCGCTTTTTTAGTAAATATAACAAATCGTTTTTATTTTTTGTTCATCTCAATCCATTTTCTAGCATTGACAAATGCTTCCATCCATGGAGTAATCTGATCGTTCTTTATTCTATCAGCCGGATAATAAGCATTTTGCCATGGGAAACAAGAGCGTTCCAGATGAGGCATCATGGCCAAATGGCGACCGTCAGGACTGGCCAGACCGGCTACGCTGTAATCTGAACCGTTCGGATTGCCGGGATACTCATCGTATGAGTATTTCAATACAACATTGTATTTATCTTCATGATATGGCAATGAGAATTTACCTTCTCCATGGGCTACCCAGATGCCAAGCTTGCTTCCGCTTAACGAACCGAACATGACGCTTCTATTCATAGGAACAGTAACACCTACAAACTTGGATTCGAATTTATGTGAATCATTGTGCAGCATTTTCGCTTTCTTGGTGAAGTCTGGGTTAATCAGGTTTAATTCTATCATCAGCTGGCATCCGTTACATACGCCCAATGACAATGTATCTTTGCGTGCATAGAAGTTATCCAATGCAGCTTTGGCTTTGGGATTGAACAAGAAAGCTCCGGCCCATCCTTTGGCAGAACCTAAAACGTCCGAATTAGAGAACCCACCGCAGAATACGATGAAATTGATGTCCTCTAATGTCTCACGTCCGCTGACCAGATCGGTCATTGTTACATCCTTCACATCAAATCCTGCCAAATAGAGCATGTAGGCCATTTCGCGTTCGCCATTGGTTCCTTTTTCACGGATAATAGCCGCTTTGATACCTGTCGGAGTACGACGGTCGGGGTTAAGGCCGAATTGTGAAAGTTTGCCGGTGAATGATTTGTCGAATACAAATTCCAAAGGTTGTTTCTTGTAGTTCTCGAAACGTTTTTTGGCGCAGCCGTTCATGCTCTGCTTGCGGTCTAGCAAGTAAGAGGTAGAATACCATACATCGCGCAGATAGTCTATGCCGAACTGGTAAGTCGCATCTCCCTTTTCTACCAGGATATGCCGTTCTTCAGTCGGTTTACCTAATTTTACGTAGCCTATGCCTGCGTCTTCCAAGATCTTTTTCACTTCTTCTTTGTGCTTATCTTTTACCTGGATAACAATACCCGGATTTTCGGCGAACAATATCTTGATAATGTCATCTTCCTTAATCTTGTTCAGGCTGATTTCCATACCACCTTCCATATTTGAGAAGCACATTTCAAGCAGTGTAGTAATAAGACCACCGGCAGAAATATCGTGACCGGCCATAATCAGACCTTTATTTACTAATTCTTGTACAGCCAGGAATGCGTCGCGGAAATATTCAGGATTTTGTACAGTCGGTACATCGTCACCTACTTTGTTCAATGATTGTGCAAAAGCAGAACCTCCCAGACGTAACTTGTCAAAACTGAAATCAATATGGTAGATAGTGCTCTTTTCATCATTTACCAATACAGGAGAAACCACTTTCTTCACATCCGAAACTTCACCGCCGGCAGAAACGATGACAGTTCCCGGACTGATGATCTTTTCACCGTTAGGATATTTCTGAGTCATAGACAAAGAATCTTTTCCGGTCGGTACATTGATTTGCAATGAGCAGCAGAAATCGGAAAGGGCTTTTACGGCAGTGTACAGGCGGGCGTCTTCACCTTCCTGGGCGCGGCATGGCCACATCCAGTTGGCAGACAAGGAAATGCTGTCCAATCCTTCCGCCATCGGGGCCCATACGATATTAGTCAGTGCTTCGGCTACCGACAAAACAGAGCCTGCGGCCGGATTGGCTAAGGCGGCTTGGGGAGCATGGCCTAGAGAAGTTGCTATACCTTTTTCGCCACGATAATCGAGAGCTACTACACCACAATCGCTCAGAGGCAACTGAATTTCACCTTGACATTGTTGGCGAGCGATTTTACCGGTTACGGAACGGTCTACTTTATTGGTTAACCAATCTTTGCAAGCAACAGCTTCCAGCTGAAGTACGCGGCGGATATATTCATTTAATTTGGAAGTTTCGTATGAAACATTTTCATAATGGCGCTCTACGGTCTTGTCAACCATGTAGGTTTTCGGAGAAGAACCGAACATCTGATCTACTGCCAGATCGAACGGACGTACCCCATCGGCCTGTTCAAAGGCAAAGCGGGCGTCTCCGGTTGTTTCACCTACGGTATACATCGGCGCACGTTCGCGATCAGCAATTTTTTGTACATGTTCAATAGCCGACTCGTCAATCAGCAATCCCATACGTTCCTGAGATTCGTTGGCGATAATTTCTTTGGCAGACAAAGTCTGGTCACCGATAGGTAGTTTGTCCATATGAATTAATCCACCGTTTTCTTCTACCAGTTCGGATAAACAATTCACGTGGCCGGCCGAACCGTGGTCGTGAATGGAAACAATCGGGTTGTTATCTTCTTCACACAATGCACGGACTACATTATAGGCACGTTTTTGCATTTCCGCATTGGCACGTTGAACGGCGTTTAGTTCGATTCCCGATGAGTACCGGCCTGTCTCAACAGAAGAGACCGAACCTCCACCCAAGCCGATGCGATAGTTATCACCACCCATTACAACGACTTTATTTCCTTTTTCGGGATGTCCTTTCAGACAGTCGCGCTGAGTACCGTAACCTACTCCTCCTGCCAGCATAATCACTTTGTCGTATGCATACTTCTCGCCGTTTTCCTGGTGCTCGAATGTCAGTACAGAACCACAAATCAGCGGTTGACCGAATTTGTTACCGAAATCGGAAGCACCGTTGGAAGCCTTGATTAAGATCTGTTCCGGAGTCTGGTATAACCATTGGCGGACAGGAAGGATGTCTTCCCATTCGCGTCCCTCATCAGTACGGGGATAAGAGGTCATATAAACGGCAGTACCAGCAATGGGCCATGAGCCCTTGCCACCGCCCATACGGTCACGGATCTCACCACCGGTACCGGTAGATGCACCGTTGAATGGTTCTACGGTTGTCGGGAAGTTATGTGTTTCGGCTTTCAGTGAGATAACAGTCTTGATATCTTTGATAATGAAATAATCGGAAGTGGAATGATCGGCCGGAGAGAATTGCTCTACTATCGGTCCTTCGGCAAATGCTACATTATCTTTATAAGCGGAAATAATCTTGTTGGGATTTTCAGCAGTCGTTTTCTTGATCATCTGGAACAAGGAAGACTCCATTTCCTGACCATCAATAATGAATGTTCCGCCGAATATCTTATGGCGGCAATGCTCGGAATTGATCTGTGCGAAGCCGAATACTTCGGAATCGGTTAATTTACGTCCCAAATCTTTTTCAACCTTCAGCAAATAGTCCATTTCCTCACGGGAAAGTGCCAGACCTTCTTTTTCATTGTATTCTTCGAGGTTCTCGATGTGAACAATCGGCTGGGGTTTGATGTTGACTGTGAAAATCTCCTGGTTCAATCCCTTATACATACGTTGCAGCATAGGATCGTACTCGGCGTTTTCGTCTTTTACAGGGAAATATTCCTCAATGCGTAAGACACCTGTAAGACCCATGTTCTGAGTGATTTCTACAGCATTTGTACTCCAGGGAGTAATCATTTCCCGACGCGGTCCGATGAAGCAACCTTTCAGGTTCTCTTCGTTCTCTACAGTGGCTTCACCATAAAGCCAGCTTAATTTCTGAATATCCTCAGAAGCCAGTTCCTGGCTGACTTCTGTTGCTATTACACTTTTAGTGGGTGTTCTGAAAAATAGAATCATAGCACTTTTATAGTTGTTTTGTTAATTGAAAACTAGTTCTAATATCAAGGGTCTATTAATAAGGTGCAAAGTTATATAAAAGAGACGGGGTATGAAAGAATTTTGAGCGTAAATATAGGTACTTTCGTAAAAAAGTAGCATCTTTGCAGCATGAATTGGATAGAACAAGTAACCATACTCGATTTATTGGTGAAAGGGCTTATCGTCGGTGTAGTGGTTTCTGCGCCGTTAGGTCCTGTTGGGGTACTTTGTATACAGCGCACACTGAACAAGGGACGATGGTATGGATTTGTTACCGGTCTGGGAGCTGCCCTTAGTGATATAGGCTATGCCTTGATTACAGGTTATGGCATGAGTTTTATGGATGATTTCTTGGCAAAGAACCAAGTTTTGTTACAAATTATCGGCAGTATCATGCTGTTCTTTTTCGGTATTTATACTTTCCGTAGTAATCCTGTCCAGTCTATCCGTCCTGTATCTTCTACCCCGGGCAGTTATCTTCATAATTTTGTTACTGCTTTTTTTGTGACTCTCTCCAACCCCCTCATTATATTCCTGTTTATAGGTTTGTTTGCCCGTTTTTCTTTTGTGATGCCGGGCAGTCCCATAGGCTTTCAACTGGTAGGGTATTTGGCTATTGTATTGGGGGCTCTTCTCTGGTGGTTCGGAATTACGTATTTTGTCAATAAAGTACGCACCCGTTTTAATTTACGCGGCATTTGGATTTTGAACCGTGTGATTGGTATTGTAGTGATGCTGATTTCAGTCGCAGGTTTCATTTATACTATTTTAGGAAAAACGATGTACTGACAAAGAAACATATCTTGTGTATCATACGTTGGTTTTTTAATTTTTTAATTATCAATTTTAATTTAAAAAGTATGTTCGTTTCCAGGCAGTTAAAAGAAAAGAATATAGCCGAGTATCTTATATATATGTGGCAGATAGAGGATTTAATCCGTGCCAACGGCTGTGATATGGAAAAGATAAAAAGCACCATCATAGCTCCTTATCCGTTAACGGAAGAGCAGAAAGCGGAACTCACCCAGTGGTATATGGATTTGATTGAGATGATGCGTCATGAAGGGATTATGGAAAAAGGCCATTTGCAGATTAATAAAAACATTATAACTTGGCTTACCGACCTTCATTTGCAGTTATTGCGTTCCCCTAAGTTTCCTTATTATAATTCTGCTTATTATAAAGTATTGCCTTATATTGTAGAGTTACGCGCTAAAGGTGCGGATAAAGAGGAGCCTGAACTGGAAACTTGTTTTGAGGCGCTTTATGGTATCTTATTGTTGAAATTGCAAAAGAAAGAAATCAGTGAGGAAACAAGAAAGGCACAAGAAGCAATCTCGACATTGCTGGCTATGTTGTCAAACTACTATATAGAGGATAAAAAAGGAGAATTGGAATTCTAATAAATGAAATAGAAATGAAGAATATATTGGTGACTGGTGCCAACGGTCAATTAGGAAATGAAATGCGTGTGCTATCGGCTGAATACAAGGAATACACTTGTTTTTTTACGGATGTAGCCGAATTGGACATTTGTGATGAGCAGGCGGTGATGACTTTCGTAAAAGAGAATAATATTCATGTCATAGTGAACTGTGCGGCCTATACGGCGGTAGATAAGGCAGAGGATGATATAGAGTTATGCACCAAGCTGAATAAGAACGCAGTGAGCTATCTGGCGAAGGCGGCTGAAGCCAACTGGGGTGAGTTTATTCAGATATCAACGGATTATGTGTTCGATGGCACGAAACATCTTCCTTATAATGAGGGGGATGTTCCTTGTCCCAATTCTGTTTACGGCAAGACCAAGCTGGCCGGTGAAACGAATGCATTGGAGTATTGCAAAAAAACAATGATTATCCGTACCGCATGGCTTTATTCCACTTTTGGGAATAATTTTGTAAAAACGATGCTCCGTCTGGGAAAGGAAAAGGAAACTTTGGGTGTGGTCTTTGATCAGATTGGTACACCGACATATGCCCGTGATCTGGCACGTGCTATCTTTACAGCCATTTATAAGGGAGTGGTTCCGGGAGTTTATCATTTCAGTGATGAAGGAGTATGTTCCTGGTATGATTTTACCAAGGCTATCCATCGTATTGCCGGTATCACGACCTGTAAGGTCAGTCCCCTGCATACAAATGAATATCCGGCAAAGGCTCCCCGTCCCCATTATTCCGTATTGGACAAGACCAAGATTAAAACTACTTATAACATTGAGATTCCTCATTGGGAAGAGAGTCTGGAAGCATGTATCAAAGAATTAAATGCATAATAAAATATGAATAGTGAAATAGAAAGAAGACGGACGTTTGCGATTATAGCGCATCCGGATGCCGGTAAGACCTCTCTAACTGAAAAATTGTTACTTTTTGGCGGACAGATACAGGTGGCCGGAGCCGTAAAGAGTAATAAGATAAAGAAGACCGCCACATCCGACTGGATGGACATTGAAAAGCAGCGTGGTATTTCTGTGACCACTTCTGTGATGGAGTTTGATTACAATGATTATAAAATCAATATTCTGGATACTCCGGGCCATCAGGACTTTGCCGAGGATACTTATCGTACTTTGACAGCCGTAGATAGTGTCATTATTGTGGTGGATGGTGCGAAAGGTGTGGAAACGCAGACACGTAAGCTGATGGAAGTATGCCGTATGCGTAATACCCCGGTAATCATATTTGTCAACAAGATGGACCGTGAGGCGAAAGATCCGTTTGATTTGTTGGATGAACTGGAGGAGGAACTCATTATCAATGTACGTCCTCTGACGTGGCCTATTGAAAGCGGTCCCCGTTTCAAAGGTGTGTATAACCTTTATGAACATAAACTGAATCTTTTCCAACCTTCCAAACAGGTGGTAACAGAAAAAGTGGAGGTTGATATCAATACGGAAGAACTAGACAACCAGATCGGTGCTCCTTTGGCTGAAAAATTGCGCGGAGAACTGGAACTGGTTGACGGTGTTTATCCTGAATTCAATGTGGAGGAGTACCTGAAAGGCGAGATGGCTCCTGTATTTTTCGGGTCGGCATTGAATAACTTCGGTGTACAGGAACTGCTGGATACATTTGTGGAAATTGCTCCGAGCCCCCGTCCTACCAAGACAGAAGAACGTGAGGTGGAACCCGATGAACCGAAATTTACCGGATTTGTCTTTAAGATCACAGCTAATATCGATCCTAATCATCGTTCATGTATTGCATTTTGTAAAATTTGTTCGGGCAAATTTTCCCGTAATACTCCTTATTATCATGTACGTCATGACAAGACGATGCGTTTCTCTTCTCCCACTCAGTTTATGGCACAGCGTAAAACAACAGTAGACGAGGCTTGGGCGGGAGATATCATCGGTTTGCCGGATAACGGAACGTTCAAGATCGGTGATACGCTGACTGAAGGTGAGAAACTTCATTTCCGTGGAATTCCCAGTTTTTCGCCCGAGATGTTTAAATATATTGAGAATGCTGACCCTATGAAACAGAAACAATTGGCTAAAGGTATTGACCAGTTGATGGATGAGGGTGTGGCACAGTTATTTATCAATCAGTTTAATGGACGTAAGATTATCGGTACGGTAGGGCAGTTGCAGTTTGAAGTGATCCAGTATCGTCTGGAAAATGAATATAATGCAAAATGCCGATGGGAGCCTATCAGCCTATACAAGGCATGTTGGGTGGAAAGTGATGACCCGGAAGAACTGGAAGCTTTCAAAAAACGTAAATATCAGTATATGGCCAAGGATCGTGAAGGAAGGGATGTATTCTTGGCTGATAGCAATTATGTACTTCAAATGGCACAAATGGACTTCAAGCATATTAAGTTCCATTTTACCAGTGAGTTTTAATTTGTTGTTGGAGGTGTGTCAAAAATCCCTAAGGGGATGGACACACCTCCTTCTTATTTTCACGAAATATTCTTTTTTACTTTATTCCTCTGGCTTTATAAATTCGTTCTTTAGCGTTATTAATTTGTTGGAACTTCTCTTCTGCCGCTTTTTTCACATCTTCACCCAATGTAGCAACACGGTCAGGGTGATGTTTTAATGCCAGACGGCGATAGGCTGTACGTACTTCCTCATTGGTGGCGGACGGGTCAATTTCAAGTACTTTGTAAGCTTCTTCCAATGAGTTTCCGCTTAGGTTCAGCATGGATTCCACTTCTTTGGGCGACAGTTCCATGCATTGTGCCACTTCTTTTAATGCTGCTATTTCCTCAGAGCATACGCTTCCGTCACTTTTGGCTATGTTTACCAGAAAGTCCAACAATTGCAGCCGTTGTTCGTAAGGCAGGTTCGCGGCAATCTGTGCACCACATTCATGGATGGTATTTTTAAATGCCATCGGGTTTTGACGCTCCATCTGTTTGCGCTGTTCAAAAAGATTCAGCAAAATCTGTTCTCCTTGGATGACTGCCTCTTCGCCGAAATTCATTCTTAAGAATTGGCGTACATATTCCATTTCGCTGTGCATGATGCGTCCGTCTGCACGGATGATGTAAGACGCCATAACCAACATGGAGAATAAAAAGCTATTCCGCTGGCCTTCGTCATAGTTTCCGGCTTCCGCCTGTCCTTTTTCGTATGTATTGCCAAAAAGTCCGTTGTTTCCATCCAGCAATGAGCCTAAGGCAAATCCGGCCAAAGCTCCCAGTGGTCCCATAGTCATGAATCCCAGAATACCACCAATCCATTTTCCTGCTCCCATTATTCTTTTAATTTTTTCGTTTTGGATGCAAAAATAAACAATCTTGGATGAAAAAAGTCTCTTTGCCGCATTTTTTACTATCTTTACCAGTCAAATTAAAAATACTATGTTTCAGAAACTTGTAGCAATAGAACCTGTCAGTCTGGTTCTGTCAGCAGAAAAAGCGTTATATTCTTTTGCAGATGAGGTTGTTATGTACTCTGATATTCCGGCGGGGGATAATGAGATTATTGCTCGGATCGGAGATGCGGATGCTGTATTGTTAAGTTATACATCACAAATAAACCGGTATATTTTAGAGAGATGTCCGAATGTCCGGTATATCGGTATGTGTTGTTCACTATACTCTCCCGAAAGTGCGAATGTGGATATCCGTTATGCTAATGAACGCGGTATTACGGTGACAGGTATTCGTGACTATGGTGATGAAGGGGTAATAGAATATGTAGTCAGCGAACTGGTGCGTTGTCTTCATGGATTCGGTCAGAAGCCGTGGGAAGGGATTCCCCGGGAGATTACCGGCTTGAAAGTGGGTATTGTAGGCTTAGGAAAATCTGGTGGTATGATAGCGGATGCAATGAAGTTTTTTGGTGCGGATATAGCTTATTATGCCCGTAGTGAAAAAAAAGAAGCCGGTGCGAAAGGTTATCGTTTTATGCCTTTGAATGAACTTTTGACATGGAGTGAAGTGGTATGCTGTTGCTTGAATAAGAATACGGTTTTGTTGCATGAGGCGGAATTCAAGGCACTTGGAAATAGGAAGATACTATTTAACACAGGATTGTCACCTGCGTGGGATGAATCTTCGTTTACCCGATGGTTGGAGGAAGATAATCTTTGTTTTTGTGATACATTAGGAGCATTGGGGAGTACGGCATTGCTTACCCATCCGCATGTGCGTTGTATGCAAGTATCAACCGGCCGTACCCGCCAGGCGTTTGACCGCCTGAGCGAGAAGGTGCTGGCCAATTTGTCAGAATACAATGGGTGAAGTGATATTGAGCAGGGTGTTCACTACAGACCATCCTGCAATCTCTGATGTGGCGCTGTACACTTCTACTACTGCGTGTACTTGTTCATTTTTGATTTCCACTTTTTGAGTATCACCTGTAAATCCAGGGGTGGACTGTATGGATACCTGCATATTGTCCGGTCCTACGGAAGCCAATGAGGCTGCGACAGATACATTTACTTTGGTTGGAAAAACATTTATTGCCTCTGTTGCATTGCCGGAAAAGACAATGCGTCTTTCCTGTTGCAGCTCTTCCTTGTAAACCGATGTGCCTTTCAAAGCATCAGGTCCTTTTTCATTGAAAAAACGAGCTGTAGCATTTCCCATCAAAGAGGTGGTTCTTAATACATCAAATCCTCCGGTGGCCCCGGATACCAAGTAAACCCGTGTATCGTTTGCCTTGGCCGTTTCTTTGACTTTCTCATAAAAAGAGGTGTCTGCCAAAGCTCCTATGGATAGGGTGATAATGGAAGTTCCGTTTTCCAAGGTGGGTAAGGCCAGTTCTTTCATTGCGGCAGGCGAGGCTGATTCCACCAGATAATCAGGTTTTAATTCCAACAGTTCTTTTAAAGTGTGACAGGCTGCACACATTTTTCCGTGTTGCCTCATTTTATTCGCAATGTGTTCGGCCTTTGATGCCGTACGCGAATATACGCCTACTAATTCATAGTCGGGCAACATTCCTTTGACAACTGCGTTTGTTATAATTTCAGCGAGTCGTCCACATCCTACTATAACCAATCTATTCATAGAACAAAGATAGTGATTTTCATCATATAAACCTATTTTGTGGAAAATGGAATTTATTGTGATGTATTTCTTGTTCTATGGGTATGTCTGTCCGAGCTGTTTTGAAATGTTTGCACTTAGTAAATGGCAAAGTATCTGAACTTCGATGAAATGGGAAGAAATGAAAATCTACTCGTGAAAAAGAGATGTCTATGACGAATCTAAAATGAAGATTTAAGGTAAATCTAAGGTTGTTTCTTCTTGTTTTTATGAATAGTTTGTTTACTTTGTGCCAGATAAGTAAATATAGAAATCAAATGAAAAACAAACAACTATTATGCGTTTTATTCTCTTTGTTGGTGGCGTGTACCGGGCAACGCCACCAACAGCAGGTATCCAGTGAGTCAATCATAGAAGAAGCGGTGCGGAAGGGAGAAGTTCTGAAAGGGGAGATTGTTCCCATTGATACGGCTCTGTTCCGGTATGCCTATCGTATGCGTGTACAGGGTGACAAGGCGGTGATATTGGATTTGCACAATGCCGATTACTATTATCATGTATTTACTTATCCCGATTTTCAATATCAGTCTTCTTTTGGAAAGCGTGGGGAAGGTCCGGGTGAGTCCATTTATGCGGCGAATATCCGTTTTGCAGGGCAGGACACGGTGTGGGTGCTTGATGACGGCAAGGGCAGGATGTATCAATATAGCGGTATAGCCGGGGGGAAAACTCCCAAACAGGAAAAGGATATTTTGTTGGATAAGCGCTTGTTCCGTTCCCTTGATTTTGATTTGAAGGATGCCTCTACTGTTGTTATCCCCGATTATTCCGGTGAGAACCGTTTCAGTTGGGCTTCACTCTCTTCCGGCGAATTGCTTCGTAAATCCGAGCAGATACCTGTGTCCGATCCGGAACTGTTGAGAGAAAGTGCGCCTGCTGTGGCTCAAGGCTGGAACAGTTTTGTATCATTCAGTCCTGATAAGAAGATATTGGTTTCTGTCACTCAGTTTGGAGATAGGCTCGATATTTATAGCATGGCTTCACAAAAGCATATAGGAGAATTGGGTGGGGATGGTGAACCCCAATTTAAAGTGAGTCCTGAAGGGTATGGACTTCCGGCGGGGAGAATCTGTTATTATGATGTGCAGGTGACTGACCAATACATTTATACCATTTATGACGGTCGTAAATTTAAGGATATTATGAAGTTGGCCGATGCCTATCAGCAGGGTGGTAAAATATTACGTATATCCACCCACGAGGGCGATGTGGTGAAAACCTATGTATTGGATCGTCCTATTGCCGGTATTTATGTAGATGAGGCTGCCAGTATGTTATTCGGTTTGGATGTCAATGCTGACGAGCAGATAGTGAAATTTCCCCTTGAATTGGAATAGAGGAAGTTTTGAAAAGAAATCACCGTGTTATCCTATAATGGCGGATAATTTATTGTAGTGTATGGTTGGAAAAACATAAGTTCGTTTTCCGAAAAGAACCGGATCTTTTTTGAAAAGAACAGGGCCTTTTTTAAAAAGGTTCTAGTGTTTTATGAGCTGGACTGTCTGCTTATACCAATTTAGAATTCATGCGTTTTTTCTTTCAAATCCTTCATCCTTATGTAAGATGTTAGTTCTTAGCTGATTATAATGACGGATTTGTACCCGGAAAGCTTCAGCCAAAAAAAATCCTTCAGGGTGAAGGAATATGGATGATTTTCAAGTTTGCTTTCATAGAGTTTAAAAGTGAGAATTATCTGTCACACTGTCACAGTACTAATTATTTTGCTGAAAAACAGGTTGTTAAGATGTGACAGATAGCGTGACGGAGAGTGTGACAGATAAAAGTCTGTCACAGTGTTATTGTCCTGCACTACATTGTCCTGTGGCCTATAATGAATGAATCAGAATATAGTAACGAGAATCTCTTTGTTTCCCGTGTATTACAGTGTGTTCCACTGTTTGGTACAATTAATTTTATATGGTGGAACAAATAGTTTTATATGGTGGAATATTTAGTTTTACCTTGATGAAATAAATTATTCCACCTTAATGAAACAACTCGTTCCGCTGTGAGAAATGCTTTGTTCCTGCTGCGGTGGGTTGGTGATTTTAAGTAAGATTGTATACCTTATGTATGCTTATTATTGGAAATAGGAGCTATTCATTCGTTTGAGGAGATAACCAGTCGGTATCCTCCTTTTTCTGTCACTATCTGATATTCGGGAAAGTCCTTGAGTGAGGATTTAAGAGTGGAGATATGACTATATATTTTATTTTCGGGATTGTTATCTTTCGGCCAGAAAGCATTTTTAATATCTTCTTTAGTCAAAAGATGCTTGGGTGTTTTGATAAACAGTTCCAGCAGATTGAAATCTGCCGGTGCTATGTGGCAAAGCCGGTCGCCAATATATAGTTTCTTGCTTTCCAACTTTAAAGTCATTTTCCCCAATTGTATGTAGTCCGGATTGTCAGGAATTTCTTCACATGGTATGCAGTCCGGATTGGCGGGAGTTTCTTTTTCCTGTGGTTTTTTCAGAAATGACAGAGACACCCATATCAAGACAATGAAATAAGCAATGATACTCCATAACACTTTTGGAGTGGTATGTTTTACTATTTCTGTCCAATGAATCATAGCCCATGCCTGTACGCCGGCGGTTCTTTTAGCGTCTATTGCTTGTACAGGGGTGACAAGAGCTTTCTGGAAAGAGATTGAATCATTGTCACTGAATACCTTTTTCTTGTTGTAGCGGTAAATGATTCCCGTCTTAGCGGCGGAAACTCCATTCTTTTCCCATTCTTCTTGGAAGATCTTATTGAAATTGTCTGGATTGACGGGGATAATCCTTGTCATCACATACTGGTTGGCCAGTTGGGTAGCCAGTGACTCATGGGTGCTGTCTTCAAAATAAATGATTTCTAGACTATCACCGTATTCTATTTGGACACCTTTTACCTTTCTGCCTAAAGGGCGATAATGAATAAGAATCTTGTTTAAGCGTTCTTGATAATCAATATTGATTGCTTCACGTAGGCTGTCCTTCATTGTTATCAGAACATTTGTTTTTTCATCTTTAAAAGCAACATAACATAGCAGGATGAATACAATCCATCCCAATGCAATAAAGCTAAACTTGAATAAGTTTGTCGGTATTTTCATGTTTCTTGTTCATGTTAGAGATTGCAAAGATACGCATATTTATAAAAAAGGAACTTATAAGTTAAAAAAAGAATATGATTTAATTGGATGAACCTTATGATTTGGAGATCAGGGCATTAAAATAATCCTTCCGATGAAATGGGGATTTTTTGAATCTTAAGAAAACTTTAAGGTCACCTTAAGATCAATTTAAGGGAAAAAATTTGCGTGCCCGATAGATGTTCTCTACCTTCACACAAAAAATGATAAACCAATGAAAAAAGTATTTGTGTTATTTACCGTTGTTATGCTAATGGCGGTAATGGCTTGGGAAAAGCAATCCGGAAAGCCGGTAGAGAGTGAGTTTCTTTTAGATAATGTGGAAGCATTGGCTGCAGGAGAATCCGGGTATGATACATGTCTGGGCAGTGGGAATGTGACTTGCAGTACCGGAGACAAAGTGGAATATGTGCTTATACCTTTTGGCCTGGATTAATCAATGAGATACCTTTGTCTATTACTATGTGTTTTTGCTCTTTTTTCCTCCTGCAAGGAATCAGAAAAAGATAAAATCGCTCGTTTGGTTGAGGAATGGGAAGGGAAAGAAATTCTCTTTCCTGCCCATTCCTTTTTTACTATTCAAGGGAAGGATACAGTGGACTTTTCTTTAGCGGATGCGGATTATAAGGTAGTGACTTATATCGATTCTGTAGGCTGTACTAGTTGTAAGTTACAATTGCTTCGCTGGAAGCTGTTTATGCAGGAAGTTGATTCAACGTTGAACCGTCCGGTTCCCTTTGTCTTCTATTTCCATCCGAAAGATATGAAAGAACTGCGTTATATTACCCGTCGTGATGCATTTGTCTATCCTGTTTGTTTCGATGAAAAGGACGATTTTAACCGATTGAACCACTTTCCGGATGAAATGACTTTCCAGACATTCCTATTGGATAAAGACAACAGGGTGGCGGCTATAGGCAATCCTGTTCACAATCCAAAGGTGAAGGAACTTTATTTGAAAGTATTGACAGGTGGTGAAGTTGTAAAAGCGGAAACACCGATAACGAAAGTCAGTCTGGACGTAACAAGCATAGACTTCGGTTCATTTCCTCAGTCGGAGAAGCAGGAACGCAAGTTCACATTGACCAATACGGGACAGCATGTACTGGTGATATACGATGTCATCACTTCCTGTGGATGTACCAAGGTAAACTATAATAAGGAGGGTGTTCGTCCGGGAGAAAAAGCGGAACTGACCGTGATTTATGAAGCCGAAAAGGCTGAGCATTTCAGTAAGACGGTTACCATTTATTGCAATGCAGATAATTCTCCACTTCGTTTGAAGGTAACGGGGAATGCTGAATAAAGGATGAAGTATGAATCAATGGGAGTAAAAAGCGGATGGAAAGAAATTCATTTTCTTTGCCGAAAGTCGATTCTTTCCACCCTGTGGCTCTCTCCTAAAAGAAAAGGAGGTTAAGTCCGATGTAAAAGTAGTGTAAATAATCAGAATAAGCAAGCGGTATTTTTGTTTTTTCTGCGGTGGAGTTCTTTCCGAGAATAAGATGAAAATATGAATAATAATAATTTTTTTTACTAGAAATAAGATGAAGAAGAATATTTTGGAGGCAACTTTGGTTGTTGCGTTTGCTTTGATAGCAGGAATGAATGTGTATAATGCTCAGCAATCGGATGTAATGTCTGATTTGGCTTTGGCTAATGTGGAAGCGTTGGCTAGTGGTGAATCTTCGACAACAAATAGATACCAAACTATGGGGTATTGTGCACCATTAAACATGAATTATATGTGTACTTCAAGACGAACTGCAGAAAGTTGTCGAAGGCCGTGCAGATAAAATGAGAGTATTATGATATAAATTTGAAACAGCTCCAATTCATATACTCCATTGGATTGGAGCTTATTTTAACTTTAAATTCTATATAATGAAAAAGTTGATATTAATATTTTTCCCATTTCTTTTTGTTTCATGTAGTGTAAAACATAAAAAAACATTTGATTATATTTTTAATAAAACTGAAGCAATCACACTTGAGCAAAGCAAATTGACTTTGAGTAAGGATATAACCGTTCTCAGTTTTTCAGATTCTAGTATGGTCGATCGTAATTCATCTATAATTAAAGTTGACAGTGGTTGGATTGTATATTCAAAAAATTCAGAATCATCTATACTTAGCTTTACTAGTGATGGACAGTTTTCCGGTTATATCGGACACAGGGGAAATGGCCCTGGTGAATATACTAGCGTCTATGATGTCGTTGTTAATCAGAAAAGTAAAGTTTTAGAGGTCCTATCAGATGGAGGAATTTTTTGTTATACTTTTGGGGGAGATTTCTTAGACAAGAAGGAGGTTACTTATCCTGCGTTTTCTTTTGCCATAGATGATAGGCAGAATTATTGGTTTTATGTAGGTAACAACACCACGTATGGCGATGCTAAAATGATTTGTACAGATGAAAATATCGCCAATGTGGCATATTATCTTCATCAAAAGTCTAATATGCTTCCGATGGTAGAGAATAATTTTGGAAGAAATGGAGAATGGTTGACGTTTCATGAGTCGCTAAATCATGATTTGTATACGATAGAAAATGGGAAATTGGACTTATCATATGCTATGGACTTTCCTAATTATAAGCTGCCTAAGAAATTACATGAATTATCGGGCATGGAAGTTATAGAAGAATTGCAGCGTTCTAACTATGCATCTATTATAAATTATCTGGAAAATCATGATTATATATTTTTAAATGTTTTATTGAACAATGAAGGTGAACGAATCCCAGAGGTTTATTATTGGATTATTAGTAAGAATTTGCAAGAGGAAGTTATCATCAAAATTGATGGTGGAATTTCTGCAGAATCCTATTTGTTTAATACTCAGTATTTGTCTAATGATAATAAATTATATTGTTTGGGGTATATATGGGAAAATAAGGATGTGGAATCCTTTGAGGAAAATTTAAATCCTTCTGTAGTAGCACTTGAATTTAATGAACTATTTAGTAAAGTACGATGACAAATATAGTATCTTTATTTTATTGTAAGTGTGAATCCTTATTCTCTCCTTTTCTGAAAATAAGATGAAGTAACTAATTATTGAAACTAAAAATATCAATTGAGTCTGATTCTTCAGACTGGTTGAAATGTAGTTTTACTCAGGTACATAATTTAATTCCTGTGTTTTAGATTGTATCAGATAGCGGGAAGAATAAGGTGTGTTTTGAGTTTAGTTTTAATTTATGTTTTCGCAGGGGTAAATTATACTATTCCACCAAATTAACAAATGAATAATATTATGTTCTTAGCAAGACTCCTTGTCCTTTTTTCATTAGTATGTATCTCTTGTGCCCACTCTTCTTTTGAGCAGAAACAATTGAAACATGCTTTAAATTTTGCTACTTCTAATCGTTTGGAATTGGAGATACTGCTTCAGCATTATACCTATGATTCTTTAAAATTGGAAGCGGCTAAATTTTTGATACGGAATATGCCTCATTGCTATTCCTACCAACAGGGAGGTGAAATGGATAGTGTGAAGCGTGTACGTACTTATTATAGTCCTTTCGGACAAATAGACCAGACTTATGCCAGACGTTGGGGGCATTATACCTATCGTAATCTTCCTAAAATATATGATGCCCATATTATCACAGCCGAATACTTGATAGACAATATAGACCGTGCTTTTGATAATTGGCAGAAACGTCCATGGAACCGTTCTCTTTCATTTGAAGATTTTTGTGAATACTTGTTGCCTTATCGTATAGGGGATGAACCGCTGGAAGAATGGCGTGAACTTTATGAAAAGAAATATGGATATTTATTAGATTCCATATATAAAGGCAGTGATGTGGTGGAGGCCGCGAATTTGGTAAGCAGGCATCTACAAGAACCTGTCTTTATTTATTGTGAAGACTTTGAACTGCCTCATATCGGTCCTAGATATTTATTCAGCCATCGATATGGTAGTTGCGTGGATGCGGCGGATATAGTGACTTATGCATTTCGGGCTGTCGGCATTCCTTGTATGGAAGATACGGATGCCAGAGGGGGACATGTGTGGAATGTTGTTCGTGACACGACAGGGCGCGATGTACCTATTTGGTATATAGCTTCGGAGGCTGTAAGGGGGAGTAGGGATACGGGAGGGTATAAACGTGGCAAGGTTTACAGGCCCATGTATGGTTTTCAAGAAGAAAAGGCAGCACATCTGGGAGATGATTGGAAATCAATGCCGCTTTTATTCTATCACCCTTATATGAAAGATGTCAGTTATGCATATTATCCGGATACGTTACGCATACTTACCGGTATTCCTGATGATGAGGTTTGTTATCTGGCCCATTTCCACGAAGCGCATTGGTGGAGTTGTGCCTGTGCACGCTCGGCAAGCGGCAAGATGGAAATACCTAATCTAGAATCGGAACTGGTATATCTTCCCATGAAATATACCAAAGGCAATTATTATCCTTCCGGCTTCCCCTTTTGGTTTGCAGGTGGAGAAATAAATACGTTTCTTCCGGATTGGGAGAAAACAGTAAAGGTTCGTTTGTATAGAAAATATCCGGTATATGGTTGGTTGCGCAGCTTTATGGGCCATGTGGTGGGAGGTACTTTTGAGGGAAGTATGACGAAAAATTTTGAAGATGGAAAGACATTATATGAGATAGCGGATACTCCCGTGATAGCAAGGAATAGAATCTTTCTGAATAAGTCGGTTAAGTGCCGTTACATAAGATATAAGGCTGACAATGATAAATGTGCGGAACTGGCGGAAATGACATTTTATGCCAATGGAAAGGCTGTTTCTCCGATAGCGGTTTGGGGGAGTCCTACGGAAAAAGGAAATATGCATGTGCTGGCAAAGCACGTGGCGGATGGTGATCCTCTTTCTTATTATCTGTCTTTAGACAAAGGAGGGGAGGTTGTTGTTGATTTGGGCCGTGTCGCAGTTATAGATTGCCTGGAGTATATGCCCCGGAATGATGACAATTTTATTTCTCCGGGTGATATTTATGAGTTGTTCTGTCATGCCGGTACTGAAGGATGGAAGAGTTTGGGAAAACAGCGGGCTGATACTACCTGTTTGGACTGGATTGTGCCTGACAATGCATTGTTCTGGTTACGCGATCTGACCCGTGGGCGTGAAGAACATATTTTCTTTATGCAGAACAGGCGGCAGAAATTTCCAACCTTTTAAGATTTAAAATGAGGTATATAAAGAAATACATAGGCGTTTTATATAACTTGCTGGTTTGTGTGACCGGAGGGAGTTTGTTAATGATGATTATTTGGTTGTTATTACAGATATTTGTTTTTGCCTCATTTGCCATACCTTCTGACTCCATGGAGCCGGTTCTGATACCGGGTGACTATGTGCTTGTCAATAAAATGTTGAAAGGACCACGTATATTCAGCCTTGGTGATGCCCGGCAACATAAGCCGCTACACATCGATCGTTTGAAGGGATTCAGTGAATTTCAGCGCAATGAGGTATTGGTCTTTAATTTCCCTTATCCGGAACGATGGGACAGTATAGGGTTTAACCTGATGCTTTATTATGTAAAGAGGTGTATCGCATTGCCGGGTGATACTGTTGAAATAAGGGACGCCCGATATAGGGTCAGAGGTTATGATAAGGAATTAGGAAATATAGTTTCACAAAACAGTTTGGCGCATTTTTTGGAGAAACCGAGGAATGTGGAGAAAATGATACAGGAAAATTGTTTTTTTGCTTATCCCGGTGATACCATCTTAAAATGGAGTATTAAAGATTTTGGTCCTTTTTATCTTCCTTCCCGTGGGGATACTATTGTGATGGATGATAAACATTATTTGCTTTATCGCAATCTTATAGAATGGGAGCAACAAGATAAATTAATAGCAAGTAACGGGCATTTTTATTTAAATGGGCGGGAAGTGGAGCATTATGTTTTTATGCACAATTATTATTTCATGGGTGGTGATAATTGTTATAATTCTCAGGACTCGCGCTATTGGGGGCCTTTGCCGGAGGAATATATTGTAGGAAAGGCGACATTGATATGGAAGTCTAAGAATGGAGTGACGGATGAAATACGTATGGACAGGATATTTAAAAAGATAAAGTAGTATGAGAGTTTGTGGTGTATATTTTGTTTTTGTAATTCTTCTTTCTGCTTGTACGAATGGAGTAAGTCATTTGGATATTGCTTTGCAGCAGGCTAAACATAATAAAGCGGAGTTGGAAAAAGTGTTGAAGCATTTTAAACATGATAGCTTGAAATACCGTGCTGCCTGTTTTTTGATTGAAAATATGCCTGGTAAATATTCAATACTCCCTTATGATTCGTTGGATAGATATAAGAACTTTTTGAAGATTATCCCACAAAATGATCCTATAAGTTGGGATGTGCGATATTCTAAGATTTGGCATGGATTTGATTCTATTTCTAAACGACAGTTGGCAGGTTTTAGTAAGATTGAAGATATAAAAGTTATAACGGGAGATTATTTAATAAAAAATATTGAATATGCTTTTAAAATATGGGAGAATGGAAAAATAAAAGATTACTGTTCATTTGATGAATTCTGTCATTATATTTTGCCTTACCGTATAGACCATGAGCCATTATCGAATTGGCGCGAGGAAGGTTTTCAAAAGTTTGGTCATTTATTGGATTCTTTAATGTCTCCACGAGAATTGGCCCTTCGTATCATAAAATTAGGTGGAATGCGTTATAATATAGGAATGACTAAATATCCTTATAAACAGTCTTATGTTGAAATGCTACAGACCCGTTGGGGTACTTGTGATGATATGGCGGCATTTTTAGCTTTGTCTTTACGTGCCATTGGAATCCCTGCTTCTATTGATTATGTTCCGGCATGGGCTAATAGGAGTTCTTCGCATTGTTGGAATGTGGTGAAAGATGCTACTGGTGATTTTATAGAAGTGGGATATGGCCCTGAAGGAAAAAATGAAGTTGTATACAAGATTTCTAAGATTTATAGGAAAAAATATGATATTCCACTATGTGATGTTACATCCGAATATGCTATGCCTCTTTCTGATTTAACCTTTAGAGTGCCTTCACAGAAAGATAAACAATTAATCAGTCTTTGTACTTTTAATAATCATGACTGGGTTCCTGTTGCTTTATCAAAGGTGATGAATGGAAGTGTTTTGTTTGAATCAGTCGGGAGAGGAATTTTATGGGGAGATAATCAAATAAGAACTTATTTAAACGAAGGAAAGGGGATCGTTTTCTTAGCATTTATCAGCCAAAATGGGCGGTTGAATAATAAACCTATAGGGTTTCCTATAATTCTTTTAGAAGATGGAACCATAAAAGAGCTGTGTGCTAGTACAGAAAAAGAAAGTATTATACTTTACCGTAAATACCCATATTATGGAAGTAATAATGCAATAATACATGATAGTAATGAAATATGTGTCGATAATGAATATGAATTGTTCTATTGGAATATGAAATGGATTAGTTTAGGGCGAAAATTAGCAGTCGACAATAAACTTCATTATGATGATGTGCCTAAAGGCGCTTTATTGTGGTTAAAAAATCATACTCAAGGAAAAGAAGAGCGGATTTTTACATACGAAGACGGGAAACAAGTTTGGTGGTAGAAATGGAAAATAAATGGCTGAAATATGGAATAGCATTGGTGGCAGGCATACCGGTTGCGTTGTGTCTCAGCGTGGTGTGTTGTAGTACGTCTTCACTGTCATCCGATATTTTGGCGGATGACTGGCGGTGGATGTATGCCTGTGGAGTTCTTTCATCGGCAGCTTTTGCCCTGTTGATATTTCTTTTTCCGGCACGGATTAAGGAATGTCTGTCGGCTGTCGTTTCATGGGTGTTTATTCTATACGGAGGTATAGAAGCCGTTTGGGGCATCCGCCAGGTATACGGATTTACCTATTCCAACCATTCCCTCTATGCCTTGACCGGTTCGTTCTATAATCCCGGTCCTTATTCAGGCTACCTTGCCATGATATTCCCTATCTGCCTGTATGAATGGTTAAAGCGGAAAGAGGGTAAGAAAACCATACCTTATTATGTTGCTTTAGCTGTCATGCTATTGATTCTTTGTGTGTTGCCTGCCGGAATGAGCCGCTCGGCATGGATAGCCGCAGCGGTCTCTTCCATTTATGTTTGTGGTATACACTATAAGATGGAAATTCAGCATTATATCAGGCATCATCGTAAGCAGGCAGTGTCTTTTGCCATAGTAACCTTTATTTTGGGCGGTATAGCATTGGGTGGCATTTATCAAATGAAAAAGGATTCGGCAGACGGCCGTCTGTTTATGTGGAAAATTGCTGCCCAAGCTGTCAGTGAGCACCCATGGACAGGATGCAGATGGAACAGTGTTCCGGCTGCTTACGGACAAGCGCAGGAGAATTATTTTGCAGCCGGAAATTATACGGCAACGGAGGAACTTGTGGCAGGTGCTCCCGAATATGTTTTCAATGAATATCTGCAAGTAGCCATTGCCTGGGGAATACCTGTGCTTTGCATCGGGTTGTTGATACTAGGTGGGAGCATGTACATAGGTCATAAACAAGGCATCTATGGACTATGCGGTGCATTGCTATCTTTAGCGGTATTTGCGTTTTCTTCTTATCCATTACAATTTCCAGCGTTTGTTTCGGCTTTGATTATATTAGTATTAGCTTGCGGTATCCGTGTTCTTCCTTTAGAGAAAGTTTGGCCTCGCATTTTATTTACTGTTTTATTGTTAATCGGAAGCTATGGCTGTTTCTGTAAATATCAGCAGAAATCCAAGACTGTAGAAGCTTGTAAGCAATGGACCAAAAGCCGTATGTTTTACCACTCGGGAGCTTATCAGCAAGCGGTGGAAAGCTATGCTGAAATTCAGAAAGAAATGAAAGGGAATGCCCGCTTTATGTTTGAGTATGGCCATGCCTTGCATAAACTGCATGAACCCGAACTGTCTAACAAGGTACTGAAAGAGGCCTTGAAAGTGAGTGGCGATCCCATGATACTAAATATTATCGGGAAAAATGAACAAGACATGAAGCACTATGATAGTGCGGAATATTGGTTTATGCGTGCTGTCCATCGGTTGCCCGGAAGGATTTATCCTTATTATCTTTTGGCCAATCTATATGCGGATCCGTTTTTTTATCGGTGTGACAAATTGGAGCGGATGGTACAGACGGTATTGGAGAAAGAACCGAAAATTCAATCTACCGCTATCAAGCAGATGAGACGGAAAGCACGGGAATTATTAAAAAAAGTACCCGAAAATTAGTTTTTTCAAAATAAAAAGTTTTTATTTGTTATAGATATCACAAAATATGACCATGAAATTACACATATTTGCATCAGGCTTATTATTAGCCGTTTCTTTCACTGCCTGCTCGGGAGAAAAAAAGGAAACAACGGAAAAAGAAGGGGTGGAAACAGTTCTTCCTTCTTTACCCAATGAGGTGACGGTGATGCCGCTGAAAAAGCAGGTTTTCAATCATGAATTGATCAGTAACGGGAAAGTGACGGCACAGGATTATGCCGACCTGTATTTTCGTACCTCGGAAGTGGTGGCGAATATCTGGGTAAAGAACGGGGATATAGTGCGGAAAGGTCAAAAAATAGCTCAATTGGATTTGTTTAAGTTGAACAATACGTTGGTACAGAATAAAAATAGTTTGGCACAGGCTACCCTGGAGATGCAGGATGTGTTGATAGGACAAGGATATGCTCCCGATAATCTGAAGGTGATACCTGCTGATGTGCTGGAACTGGCAAAAGTAAAAAGCGGGTATGAGCAGAGCAAAGCTCAATATGAATCTGCTCAATATGATATGGAACAAGCTACGTTGACTGCTCCTTTCGATGGAGTGATTGCCAACCTCTTTGAAAAGAGATATAATATGCCCAAAACTTCCGAGCCTTTCTGCCGGGTAATCAATGCCGGAAATATGGAGGTGGATTTCACCGTACTTGAAAATGAGCTGCCATTGCTGAAAGTGGGGGATAAGGTGGAGATTACTCCTTATGCATCGGCAGCAGGGGTGCGCCAGGGAAGTATCAGTGAGATTAATCCGCTGGTGGACGAGAATGGAATGGTACGGATAAAGGCGCGAGTGAACGGGAGTAATAAATTGTTCGACGGCATGAATGTAAGGGTAAGCGTGAAGCGTTCTGTGGGCGAACAACTGGTTATCCCCAAAACGGCGGTTGTACTACGTTCCGGCAAACAGGTGGTATTTACACTGAAAGAGGGTAAAGCTATGTGGAACTATGTGCATACGGGATTGGAGAATATGGAGGAATATACTGTCACAGACGGACTGGAAGAAGGTATGGAGGTGATAACTACCGGAAATGTGAATCTGGCTCATGAAGCACCGGTGAGGGTAATTAAAAATTAAAGGTATGGTTAAGTTCTTATTGCAACGGCCCATTGCGGTGCTGATGGCTTTTACCGCCTGTTTTATTGTCGGGTTGGTGACCTACTTTTCGCTGCCTGTATCTTTGCTGCCCGATATTGCCATACCGCAGATTACCATACAGGTAACGGGCGAGAATTCATCGGCACGCGAACTGGAGAATACGGTGGTTACCCCTGTGCGCAGACAGTTGCTGCAAGTGGCCGGACTGAGAGAAATAAAAAGTGAAACCCGTGACGGGGCGGGTGTGATCCGTCTGGAATTTGACTTTGGAGTGAATACCGACCTGGCATTTATAGAGGTGAATGAGAAGATAGATGCCGCTATGAACAGTCTTCCCAAGGAAGTGACACGTCCCAAGGCTATCAAAGCAAGTGCAACGGATATTCCTGTACTTTATGTCAATATGACTTTGAAAAACGACGGTGCTTATCAGGAAACCGACGAGCAACAATTTCTGGAGTTGTGCGAATTGGCGGAGAATGTGGTGAAACGCCGCATTGAACAGTTACCCGAAGTGGCTATGGCGGATATAACCGGAGTGCCCGGAAGGCTTTTGCAAATTGTTCCTGATAAAGATAAACTGGCCATGACAGGTATCAGTGTGGAGGATATAGAGAATACACTTTCCGCCAATAATGTAGAGCCGGGAAGTATGCTGGTGAGGGATGGTTATTATGAATATAATATTCGCATAGCTACCCTGCTTCGTACCCCGGAGGATGTGAAGAATATCTATATCCGCAAGGGGGAACGTATTATGCAGTTGAAAGAGCTCTGCAAAGTAGATATTGTTTCGCAAAAAGAGATGGGACGTTCCGTAGCCGGAGGAAAAAGGGCGGTGACGCTGGCCATTATCAAGCAGAGCGATGAAAATATGGATGTCATGAAAGAGAAGCTGAAAGAAACAACCGATTATTTTGCTTCTCTATATCCGGATATTGAATTCAGCGTAAGCCGTAATCAGACGGAATTGCTGGACTATACCATTTCGAATTTGCAGCAGAACCTATCTTTGGGTTTCTTGTTTATCTTTATTGTAGCCGTGCTGTTTTTGGGGGATGTCCGTTCACCGTTGATTATCGGCATCAGCATGGTTACTTCTATTGTAATCACATTCTTTTTCTTTTATTTCTGTCATGTGTCGCTGAATGTGATATCACTTTCGGGCTTGATTCTGGCAGTAGGTATGATGATAGACAGCGCCATTATTGTAACGGAAAATATTTCGCAGTATCGTGAACGGGGGTATTCTCTGAAACGTTCGTGTGCCGTGGGCACGACGGAAATGATTACACCGATGCTCAGTTCGTCCCTTACAACCATTGCGGTATTTGTGCCTTTGATATTTATGAGTGGCATAGCCGGAGCTATTTTTATGGATCAGGCTTTTTCTATCACGGTGGGATTGATGATATCTTATATTACGGGTATTATGTTGCTGCCCGTATTGTATCTGTTGTTTTATAAGGTCGGTATCCGCAGTAAGGGATTTCTTTCCAGACGTATTGACAATCTGCTGAAAAATGAGTGGCTGGAAAGCTTTTATGATAAAGGGATTGACTGGGTGTTCTCACATAAAAAGCTTTGTGTGACCGGCACGCTGGCAACCCTTCCACTGTGTGTGTTTCTTTTTTATGTAATGGAAAAAGAGCGTATGCCGCAGATTGACCAGAATGAACTGGTGGCAAGGATAGAGTGGAATGAGAATATCCATGTGGACGAGAACAACCGCCGGGTGGATGATTTAATGAAACAGGTGGACGACCGGGTAACGGAGCATGCTGCTTATGTGGGTATGCAGGATTATATATTGAACGGGGGCAGTGAACTTTCGTCTACCGAAGCGGAACTTTATTTCAAGACGGAAAAGCCATCCGGAATCTATTCATTGCAGGAATTATTAGAGAAGGAGATAAGAGAGAAATATCCGTTGGCTGTGGTTACTTTCTCACCTCCCGAAACAATCTTTGAAAAATTGTTTGTGACAGGAGAAGCGGATGTGGTAGCGGAACTCCATACGGCGAATAAGTCGCAGGCACCGGATGCGGAGCATTTGCAGCGGTTGGAAAAGGAAATTACGCGGGTGGCGGGTAATGTTCCGACGGGCATCGCTTTCCGGAATCAGATGAATCTGATAATCAATAAAGAAAAACTGTTGTTGTATAACGTATCATATGATGAATTGACGCGGGTGCTCCGCACGGCTTTTAAAGAAAACAAGGTTTCCGTTTTACGCTCTTATCAGCAATATCTGCCTATCAGTATTGCCGGAGAGGAAAAGAGTGTAAATAGTGTATTAAGTGAAACTTTGGTGCGGACGATGGCGGATGGTAACGGAGAGGTGAATCATATTCCTTTGAATAATCTGGTGACGGTAGTGCCCGCCGAAGATTTGAAGAGTATTACGGCGGGAAAGAACGGAGAATATATTCCTTTAAGTTTTTATGATGTGAAGGATGCACCGGAACTGATGCGGAATGTAAAAGAGGTGGTTAGTGAGGAAAAGGAATGGGAAGTGGATTTCTCGGGTAGTTTCTTTTCGAATGAAAAAATGATGGGGGAATTGACTGTGATTCTTTTTGTTTCTTTGTTGCTGATGTATTTTATCCTTTGCGCGCAATTCGAGAGTTTCCTGCAACCGCTGATTGTCTTGATGGAAATTCCTATTGATACGGCTTTTGCTTTGCTGGCATTATGGGTTTTCGGTCACACGTTGAATTTGATGTCTGCCATAGGCATTATCGTGACTTGTGGTATTGTGGTGAATGACTCTATTTTAAAAATGGATGCCATCAATGAATTACGGAAAGCGGGGATGCCTTTGGTGGAAGCCATTCATACAGCGGGCAGGCGCAGGTTGAGAGCGATTATCATGACTTCGCTGACAACTGTCTTTGCAATGGTTCCGTTGCTGTTTACCTCGGATATGGGGTCGGAGATGCAGAAGCCTTTGTCTATTGCCATGATTGGCTCTATGGTGGTGGGAACTTTGGTCAGCTTGTTTATCATTCCTTTAATATATTGGTTTATTTATAGAAAACATGACAAAAATGAAGTACATTAGCATATGGATGGTGGGGTGTATGCTGTTGTCTCTCGGAGCAAAGGCGCAGCAGGTGGTGAAGCTGGATTTGCAACGCACGATAGAGATTGCGAATGATAGTTCCTTGTCCGCTTTCAGATATCAGAATCTTTATTTGTCGGGATATTGGGAATATCGTACTTACAAGGCGAACCGTTTGCCGAGTCTTACGCTGGATCTGACTCCGGCTAAATATTATCGCTATATCACCCAGCGTTATGATTCGAATGAGGATATGGATGTGTATCGTGAACAACAGATGTTCAGCGCATCGGGTGGATTGAGTATCAAACAGAATCTGGATTGGACGGGCGGTACTTTCTATATTGATTCGGAACTGGACTTTATGCGTAATTTCGGTGACTCAAAGTCTACACAGTATTCCAGTATCCCTGTGCGTGTGGGATATCAACAGAGCCTGTTGGGATATAATGCTTTTCGTTGGGACCGGAAAATAGAGCCGTTGAAGTATGAAAAGGTGAAGAAGCAATTCATTTATAACACGGAAATGGTTTCAGAAGAAGCGGTGACTTATTTCTTTGCGTTGGCTATGGCACAGGCGGATTACCGCTTGGCGGAGGAGAATGTGGCGTCCAGTGATACCCTTTATAGCATCGGACTCCAGCGTCATAAGATAGCAGCCATATCACGTGCCGATTTGCTGACATTGCAGCTGGACAAAGTGAATGCGCATAATACGTTGCAGAATGCGCAGATTGCTTTGAAACGCGCTATGTTTTCATTGGCTTCCTTTCTGAACCTGGATAAGAATACTGTGATTGAATTGGATATACCGGGACGTCCCATAGGAAAGATGATTCCCGTAGATGATGCGTTGATGCGGGCCAAAGAGAATAATCCTACTTTTCTGGAACAACGACAGAATGTGCTGGAAGCGGAACAGAATGTGGACAAGACAAAGAAAGAATCCCGTTTCAATGCCAGCTTTAATGCCAGTGTGGGCTTTAACCAGGTGGCGGATAAACTGGGAGATGCTTACAGGCATCCTTTGCAACAGGACTTGGTTTCTGTCAGTGTTTCTATTCCTTTGATTGACTGGGGGGTGAGAAAGGGTAAATATAATATGGCGAAAAATAATCTGAATGTGGTGAGGATTGCCGCCCGTCAGGAAGAACTGAGTGTGGAGGAAGAGGTGATTATGACGGTGAATGATTTTAATATTCAGCAGAGTTTGATTGCGAGTGCGGAGGAGGCTTTGGATCTTGCCGTAATGGCATACGAGCAGACACGCCAACGTTTTATCATCGGAAAGGCGGATGTGAATAGTCTTACTCTTTCGTTGAACCGCCAGCAGGAAGCGCAGAAAAATTATATTTCGGCTTTGCAGAATTATTGGTTGAATTATTATAAGATACGTAAACTGACGCTGCACGATTTTGAGTCCGGTTTTTCCCTTGCGGACAAGTTTGATTTTAATACAGGAATTTATCGATGAGTAATCCGCGTAACCTCTCCTCGTTTACCTTGATAGTGACATTTGTCTGCCTGTCACTGATAGGGGTGGTATTAGTACCGCTGTTGCCGGTTAAGCTGGCGCCGTCGCGTTCCTTGCCCGGTCTGACTGTTTCTTTCAGTATGCCCGGCAATTCGTCACGGGTTATTGAGGCGGAGGTTACCAGTAAACTGGAGGCGATGATGGCCAGAGTAAAGGGAATCAGGAAGGTGAACTCTACTTCGGATAACGGCAGCGGCTCAATTTCTTTGGAACTGGATAAGCATGCGGATATTGACGTTACCCGCTTTGAAGTGTCTACCATCATCAGACAGACCTGGCCTCAGCTGCCCGAGGGGGTGAGTTATCCTCAAATCAGTACGCGACGTTCGGATGATAAGGCATCCAGACCTTTTATTACTTATACACTGAATGCGCCTGCCAATCCTATTTTGATTCAGCAGTATGCGGAAGAGAATATCAAGCCGGTATTGGGACAGTTGAAGGGGATTTATAAAGTGGAACTGAATGGAGCTACACCTATGGAGTGGCAGTTGGAGTATGACAGTGACCAGCTTTCGCGTTTGGGAATCACACTGCAGGCTGTGCAACGGGCCATTAACCGCCATTATGAAAAAGAGTTTCTGGGGATCTGTTCTATTGAAAAAGGTGCGGAGGGCAGAGAGTGGATCAGACTGGTACGTACATCTACTGAAAAAGAAATGGAATTTGAACCGGGAGCCATTCAACTGCAAGCCGAAGATGGAACGATGGTTACGCTGGATAAACTGATAAAGGTAAGGCATGTGGAAGAACGACCGCAAAGTTATTACCGGATAAACGGGCTGAATTCTGTCTACCTGTATATCACGGCCGAGGAAACTGCCAATCAATTAAATTTAAGTGGGGAAGTGAAGCACCTTATGGGTGAGTTGCAACAGAAGATGCCTCCGGGCTATGAGGTACATATCAGTTATGACGCTACGGAATATATTCAGAAAGAATTGGATAAGATTTATTTCCGTACCGGACTGACCGTATTGATTTTATTGCTGTTTGTAGCGTTGATAACACGAAATCTGCGTTATCTGTTCCTGATTGTGACCAGTCTGGCGGTTAATATATCTGTTGCCGTCATTCTTTATTATGCATTTGGTCTGGAAATGCAGCTTTATTCATTGGCGGGTATTACCATCTCATTGAATTTGGTGATAGATAATACGATAGTGATGACAGACCATATTCTGCATCGCCGCAATCTGAAGGCGTTTGTTTCTGTACTGGCGGCCACGCTGACTACTATCGGGGCATTGGTTATTATTTTCTTTCTGGATGAGAAGATACGTCTGAACTTGCAGGATTTTGCAGCGGTGGTCATTATCAATCTGGCAGTATCTTTGTTTGTTGCATTATTCTTTGTTCCGTCCATGATTGATAAAATAGGTTTGGAAAAGAAAAAGAGAAGAAAAAGAAGACGTTTTCTGCTCAGACCCACTTTTATGAAACGGTTGACTGTCTATTTTACCCGTTTCTATCAAGGGGTGATTTATTATTTATGCCGTTTCAGGGTGGTAGCTTGCCTATTATTGCTGCTGGGGTTCGGTCTGCCTGTATTTATGCTGCCCGAGAAGATGGAAGGAGAAGGTAAATGGGTGGAATATTATAATAAGGTATTTGATAATCCTACCTTCAAGGATAAGGTAAAGCCGGTAATCAACAAGGCTTTAGGTGGCAGCCTCCGTCTTTTTGCGGAAAAAGTATATGAGGGAAGTTATTTCAATCGTGATGAAGGTGAAGTGGTGCTTTCCGTTTATGCTACGTTGCCTAATGGCAGTACATTGGAGCAGATGAATGTGCTGATTAAGAGGATGGAAACTTATCTGAGCGATTTCAAGGAAATCAGGCAGTTTCAGACGTATATCTATAATGCGCGTCAGGCTAATATCCAGATTTATTTTACAAAAGAAAATCAGCGGAGCGGATTCCCGTATACTTTGAAAGCTAATATAATCAGTAAGGCACTGACTTTGGGAGGTGGTAGCTGGAGTGTATATGGTTTGCAGGATCAGGGCTTCAGTAACGATGTGCGTGAGAGTGCGGGAAGTTTCCGTGTGAAACTGTATGGATATAATTATGACGAACTTTCTTATTGGACAGAACAGCTGAAAGAGAAGTTGTTATTACACCGTCGTATTAAAGAGGTTACGGTAAATTCGGAGTTCTCTTGGTGGAAAGATGATTATAGCGAGTTCTATCTGGATTTGGACAGGTTGAGGATGGCGAAAGAGCATATTACAGCCACGCAGCTGTTCGCCGCTTTGCGCCCTGTTTTCGGAAGGGATATTTATTGTGGTAACGTGTTGTTTGACAGTCAGACGGAGCAATTGAAACTTTCATCGGTTCAGGGACAACGATATGATGTATGGGGATTGGTCAATATACCCTTTTTTATTGATGGCCGTTCTTATAAACTGGCTGATTTCGCTACTGTCCGGAAGGGACAGTCACCTCAGAAAGTCGCTAAAGAAAACCAGCAATACCGGCTTTGTCTGCAATATGAATATATCGGTTCTTCCGAACAAGGAAAAAAACTGTTGAAGAAAGACTTGGAAGAATTTAATAAGATATTGCCTATGGGATATACAGCCGAAAATGAGCAGGATTACTGGTCATGGAATAAGAAAGATAACAAGCAATACGCATTGCTGTTGATTGTAATCGCCATTATTTTCTTTACGACGGCTATTTTGTTTAATTCCTTGAAACAGCCTTTGGCTATCATTTTTGTTATTCCGATATCCTATATCGGCGTATTCCTTACGTTTTATCTTTTCGGACTGAATTTTGATCAGGGGGGATTTGCTTCTTTTGTATTACTTTGCGGTATTACAGTAAATGCCAGTATTTATATTCTAAATGAATATAATGCGATAAGAAAAAGGTATCCTCTGTTATTACCGGTACGTGCCTTCACCAAGGCATGGAATTCGAAAATTCTGCCTATCTTTCTGACGGTCGTTTCTACTATTCTGGGATTTATTCCTTTTATGGTGGGAGATGGAAAAGAGGCTTTCTGGTTCCCTTTGGCAGCAGGTACTATAGGCGGGTTAGTTATGTCTATACTTGGAATATTTTTGTTTTTGCCTATATTCTCATTGAAGAAACAAAAAAGATAATAAAGGTTTTACTTTTCTTTTTCAATAGAAGTGTTTACTTTTGTTGTTACAAAAAAACGTTGAATAAATATTATCTAATACTCGCTAATCATGTTGACTCAAATTATTAACGGCAAGATTTTTACTCCGCAAGGTTGGCTGGACGAAGGCTCTGTACTGATACGGGATAATAAAATATTGGAAGTGACTAACTGTGACCTGGCACTGATCGGTGCAAAATTGATTGATGCTAAAGGGATGTATATTGTACCCGGATATGTGTGTATGCATGCTCATGGCGGTGGTGGTCACGATTTTAATGAATGTACGGAAGAGGCGTTCCGCGCAGCTATAAAAGCGCATCAGAAGCATGGGGCGACCAGTATTTTCCCAACTTTGTCTTCTTCTTCTTTTTCAGAAATCCGTAAGGCGGTAGCTGTATGCGAAACCTTGATGAACGAGAAGGACAGTCCTGTGTTGGGGTTGCATGTAGAAGGCCCTTATCTGAATCCGAAAAGAGCAGGTGAGCAGTTTGCCGGGAAATTGAAGAATCCTGATAAAGAGGAATATACTTCTTTATTGGAAAGTACTGACTGCATCAAGCGTTGGGACGCTTCACCTGAACTTCCGGGCGCGTTGGAATTTGCCCGCTATTTGAAATCAAAAGGTATATTAGTGGCTGTGTCACATACAGAATCGGAATACGAGGGGATAAAAGCTGCGTTTGAAGCTGGGTTTACTCATACTGCCCATTTCTATAACGGTATGCCGGGATTCCATAAATGTCGTGAATATAAATACGAAGGGACAGTGGAAAGTGTTTATCTGACAGACGGAATGACCATTGAATTGATTGCCGACGGTATCCATTTACCTGCTACTATTCTTCGGTTGGCTTATAAGTTGAAGGGAGTGGAAAAAACTTGTTTGGTTACGGATGCTTTGGCATATGCCGCCGCTGATGGAATGGAAATAACAGATCCTAATGTGATTATAGAAGATGGTGTATGCAAAATGGCTGATCATTCTTCATTGGCAGGTAGCATAGCAACCATGGATGTATTGGTACGGACAATGGTAAAAGCTGGTATTCCGCTGGCCGATGCCGTGCGGATGGCTTCTGAAACTCCGGCACGGATTATGGGAGTGGATGACCGGAAGGGGGCATTGCAGAAAGATATGGATGCCGATGTGTTGATTTTGGATAGAGAACTGAATATCCGGGCGGCTTGGGCTATGGGCAGGCTGGTGGAGGATACGAATACTTTGTTTTAAAATAGAAGATAAAGGGAGAATTAGTATCCTTATTGTGTGGACAAGATGCCTTGACTGTTTCGGAAAACAATCAAGGTATCTTTTTTTCGGGTTTAACTCGTCATTATCAAGAGGATTTGCTACATTTGCAACTTGTTAAAATGAGAACCAAATAATAAAAAACGATATGAACGGAGATTTTAGAGAGGATTTGAAGAGAGCCTGTGAAGTGATGCAGAAGGGAGGAGTGATTCTTTATCCTACTGATACTATTTGGGGAATAGGTTGTGATGCAACTAATCCGGAGGCGGTGAAACGAGTTTATGATATAAAGAAGCGTGCTGACAGTAAGGCGATGCTTGTATTGGTGGACAGTACGGTAAAAGTAAATTTTTATGTTAGTGATGTACCTGCGGTAGCTTGGGATTTGATTGAGTTTACCACAAAACCATTGACTATTATTTATGATGGGGCACGTAATCTGGCTGAGAATTTGCTGGCTGAGGACGGCAGTGTAGGTATTCGTGTTACGGCTGAGGAATTCTCCAAACAACTTTGTTTCCGGTTCCGTAAAGCTATTGTGTCGACTTCTGCCAATATCAGCGGTCAGCCTTCACCTGCCAACTTCAGTGAAATCAGTGAAGAAGTAAAACAAGCTGTAGACTATATTGTGGAGTATAGACAAGATGAAGTGGGGCATCCCAAACCATCCAGCATTATCAAACTGGGTAAAAGGGGAGAAGTGAAGATTATTAGAGAGTAAAAAAAAGGAATGGACGCAATTATAGACGAAAATAAGAAAAGTTGGTTACAGCGCTTTATCTTATGGCGCGAAAAGAAGATAAAAGAGAAACACTTTATTCTTATATTAAGTTTTCTTGCTGGTATTTTTACGGCATTGGCCGCATGGTTTCTGAAGTTTCTAGTAGAATGGATCAAGGAATTTCTGACTGAAAATTTTGATTCTACAGGAGTCAACTGGTTGTATTTGGTGTATCCGGTTTTTGGTATTTTTCTTACCGGATTGTTCATTCGTTATATTGTGAAAGATGACATCAGTCATGGGGTGACGAAAATATTATATGCCATATCCCGTCGCCAAAGCCGCATCAAGCGGCATAATACATGGTCGTCTGTGATAGCCAGTGCCATTACTATCGGTTTTGGTGGTTCCGTAGGTGCAGAGGCTCCGATTGTGCTGACCGGATCGGCTATCGGTTCTAATTTGGGAAGTGTATTCAAGATGGAGCATAAGACCCTGATGCTGTTGGTGGGGTGTGGTGCGGCAGGTGCTGTGGCCGGTATTTTTAAGGCTCCTATTGCAGGCTTGGTTTTTACTTTGGAAGTCTTGATGATTGATCTGACGATGGCATCATTGTTGCCTCTTCTTGTTTCCTGTGTCACGGCAGCTACTGTTTCTTATATTCTTACCGGTCCCGATGCCATGTTCAAGTTCCATATGGATGAACCGTTTCTGATGGAGCGCATTCCTTCGGCAATTCTGTTAGGCATTGCGTGCGGATTGGTTTCTTTGTATTTTACGCGGGCTATGAATTCTGTGGAGAATATATTTCGTCGATATAGTAATCCGTATATCAAGCTGGCTATAGGCGGTGCAATGCTGAGCATATTGATTTTCTTGTTTCCTCCATTGTATGGTGAAGGATATGATACTATTAATTTATTGCTGAATGGCGTAACCAATCATGACTGGAATACAGTAATGAATAACTCTATCTTTTATGGGTTCGATAATTTGTTACTCGTTTATTTGGCCATGATTGTACTTTTCAAAGTCTTTGCTTCCAGTGCAACGAATGGCGGTGGTGGTTGCGGGGGAATTTTTGCTCCCAGTTTGTTCTTGGGGTGTATCACCGGGTTTATCTTCGCTCATTTCTGTAATGAACTGCATGTAGGTCCTTATATCCCGGAGAAAAATTTTGCCTTGTTGGGAATGGCGGGATTGATGTCGGGAGTAATGCATGCTCCGCTGACTGGTATTTTTCTGATTGCAGAACTGACTGGCGGGTATGATTTGTTCCTTCCGCTAATGATGGTATCTGTCAGCTCTTATCTTACCATTATGATATTCGAGCCGCATAGTATTTATTCTATGCGTTTGGCTAAGAAAGGTGAATTGATAACGCATCATAAAGACAAGGCCGTATTGACTCTGATGAATATTGACAGTGTGGTTGAAACTGATTTTGAGAAAGTGCGTCCTGATATGGATTTAGGTGAAATGGTTAAAGTCATTTCGCAGGCTAAACGCAATTTGTTTCCGGTAGTGGATGTCAATGGAGAACTTTTGGGCATTGTGGTATTGGATGATATCCGTAATATTATGTTCCGTCAGGAATTATACCATCGTTTCAAGGTGGAAAAATTTATGATTTCTCCTCCGGCACGGATCAATGTTACTGATTCAATGGAAGAAGTGATGAAGAAGTTTGATGATACAAAGGCCTGGAACCTGCCTGTGATTAATGAAGAGGGAAAATACAAAGGGTTTGTTTCCAAGTCCAAAATATTTAATTCGTACCGGCAGGTGTTGGTTGATTTCTCTGAAGATTAAATAATGTAAGTATATGGAAAAGAAAGATTTGCGGATCGTATATATGGGTACTCCCGATTTTGCGGTGGAGAGCCTGAAAAGATTGGTTGAAGGAGGCTATAATGTAGTAGGTGTGATAACTATGCCCGACAAACCGATGGGACGACATGGCAGTGTGCTGCAACCTAGTCCGGTGAAAGAATATGCTGTTTCTCAAGGTCTGAGGATACTTCAGCCGGAGAAATTGAAGGATGAGGCTTTTATAGAGGAACTCCGGTCTTTACAAGCCGATTTACAAATTGTAGTTGCTTTCCGTATGCTTCCCGAAATAGTATGGAATATGCCGCGTTTGGGCACATTTAACTTGCATGCATCTTTATTACCTCAATATAGAGGAGCTGCTCCTATAAATTGGGCGGTGATAAACGGAGATACGGAAACTGGTATTACGACTTTTTTCTTGAAACATGAGATAGATACCGGTGAGATTATCCAACAGGTGCGCGTTCCTATTGCTGATACGGATAATGTGGAAATAGTACATGATAAGCTGATGTATTTGGGGGGAGATTTGGTTTTGGAAACCGTGGATGCTATTTTGAATGGAAGTGTGAAACCTGTTCCTCAGGAAAGTTTGATCCGGCAGGAAACGGAGTTACGTCCGGCACCGAAAATATTTAAAGAAACTTGCCGTATAGACTGGAATAAAGGTGTGAAGCAGATTTATGACTTTATTCGCGGGCTGTCTCCTTATCCGGCTGCATGGACCGAACTGTGTGTGGCTGATGGAACACGTCAGGTTTTAAAAATATATGAAACGGAGAAAGTTTTTGCTTCACATGAGATGAATATAGGCGATATCCGTACGGATATGAAGACCTATTTTCAGGTGGCTGTAAAAGATGGTTTTATTAATGTGCTTACTTTGCAGCTGGCAGGAAAGAAACGTATGGATGTGGCTGATTTTTTGAGAGGCTACAGAACTTCGGATAATAATAAGGTGGAATAAATGATACGTTAGTATGTGTGGGGCTATGCATATTAACATATAAACCTCGTGTATTAGATATTCGGGATTGATATTCGTAAGTCTTCGATTACAGGTACTAAATGCTTATATACAACAATAGCGGCTGTCACTATGAATCTAATAGTTATGGTTGCTATTGTTTTAATTGGATCTATATGTTGCATCCTGCATTAGCTACCGGATTTCTCGTTTTGCTTTGTCAATATACTTTCCAGATGTTACAACTTCCATTTGTGTGGAGGCAGATGCAAGAGTTCCTCACGTTTCGCCTTTTTATGATAGAGTATTTGGGCGATTCTATTTTAGTCGTTCTGGTGGATTTAGCATATCTTTAGGAAACTGTTATAGGATGGGTTCCTGAGAAATATGATATTGATGAGGCAAATATATTGGGTGCTGTTAAAATAGTATATGAAAAGGAGTACGTTTTTATTATAAATTAGTCTTTGATATATCGTATATTTGCAACGAAGAAGGCTGTTGCTCCTTACTCATTAGGACCATTTAAAGAGCTTAGTACACTATAAAGATGCAAATTATAATTAAACTTCGAGTTTGGAACAAGGTTGAAGTGGGGATGACGATCTTCTTTTTTGTTTTAAAAGCATAACAATCGGCGATTTTTATCTAAATTTATAACCTTATTTTTAATGAAAACAAATCGTGATATGAAATTATTCTCTCAGATAAAGTGTGCGATGATGTTCATCCCCCTTATATTTGATGCGTTCGGTTACGGTAGTTTCATAAGCTCGCTTTCATTTAGTGTTGGATTATCATTACTCTAAATAAAACCATTTTCTTTATTCGAATCTTTTGATTTTTATTTATATTGTAATATGAAAACTAAAAATTACCTCATGATGCGTACCATTCTTTTCCATTTGAATATGTTTCTTTTGGCGGCTTGCTTTCTGTTTGGATGTAGCCGGCGTTCTTCTAATCCTTTGTTGCTCCAGGCAGATTCTTTGCTGTCAGTACGCCCGGATAGTGTGTTGACGATGCTGGACGGCTTGTCTGGCTTGGAGGATATGCCTGCGGCTGACCGTGCTTTCTACTCTCTGTTGTGGGCACAGGCTTTGGACAAGGCAGAGCGTCCGTTGCTGCTTTGCGATTCGTTGCTGGAGTTCGCATTACATTATTACGGTGACGATGACTTGGAGAGAGCGGTGGCGTTGCTCTATAAAGGGCGGCTGTTGGCGCAGATGAATGATAAGAAAGCAGCGATAGAACTGAATCTGAAGGCGTTGGATATATTGAAGGATTATCCGAAAGATACGAAGTATAGAGGGCTGATTTATAGTGCGCTGGGAATTTGGTATAGGAATACAGGACTGTATAATAAGGCATTGGAGGTTCTGAATTTGTTTCTTTCTTATTCTTTATGTGCCAAAGATTCTGCAATTGTTTATGATAATATGGGGAGTACTTACATTCAACAAGGACTAAGTGATTCTGCCATAATGTACCAGCGAAAGGCAGTGGGTGCAGCGATTAAATCGGGAGATTTTAATATGATTATTACTTCTTGGCATAATCTGAGTACTTGTTATGGACAATTTGATCTTGTAGATTCTGCTATATGTTATGCTAGAAAAGTTATACAGAATATACCTGCAGACCATCAGAAATGTGAAAAATATTATTATAATATCGGTGATTTGTATATCGATTTGGAAGAATATGATTCAGCTCGTTATTATCTGGAGAAAAGTTTGTTTCATCATAGGTTGGGAGTTATTCCATATTGGTCACTTGCCGTTATGGAAGCCCAATTAGGTAACTTTCAATCTGCCTATCATTATATGGATACTTTAGTAATAGTTTGGGATTCATTGAATACTGGTGCAGAGTTAACAGAGATACAGCATTTAGTCTATAAGCACCAAACAGAATCACAAGTTAAGGATGAAAAAATGAAGTTCCGTAAAAGAATAGGAATAATTGTGCTAGTATCTGTAATGGTTTGCTTTATACTCATTCTTATATTTCAAAACCGACTGAACAAAAAAGATAAACAGCATGCGCTTAATAAACAATCTTTGAAATATACTAAAGAAAAATTGGATGTGATGCAGCTACGAATAAAAGAAAACGAAACTAATCTAGCCTTGTTACGTGAAAGAGAGAATCAAAATCTAGATGAAATAGCTAAAAAGGAAGTGTTAATAGCACAGTTGAAACAAGAAAAGTTGGAACTCCGTACTTGGTTGTTCCATCAGGCTCCTATTTATAAGAAGGTAGTTGCCTTGTCTGATCAACAGAAAGTAGATAAGAAAGAACGTAAGATAATGACTAGTACAGAGAAAGAGAAACTAAGAAGTCTTGTCTTCGAAATCTATGCCGATTATATTTCTTCTTTGCAGACTCAGTATCCTCGTTTAACAGAGGATGATTTATTATTTCTTTGCCTACAAGAGGCGGGTATTCCCTCACTGACTATTGCCCTATGCTTCGGATATTCCGATACATTGGCCCTGAACCAACGTAGATTGCGTATAAAAGCTAAAATGTTATAGCAATAATGTATATCTATTTGATTTTTAGCTAAATATGATTCTTTAATGTCATAGCAAATGGTTGTATATATTTGCTATTACCTATAACTTTGCATTGTCAAATTTAAACATAAAAAACACATGAAAGCAAAGTTATTATTAATGCTGTTAATGTCTCTACTGAGTTTGGGGATTTTTGCATCGGAGAATTGCAACAATAAATGCAGACTGCGTTTATTTGTAAAAGACAAATTAGACACTTCTATGAAAAGATCTCTCATTAGACCTTTTGCGCAAGTAGAGGACATAAACGCTTGTCTGTATATTACTTTTCAGCAGTCGTTTGAAAATGTAGATATTACCATACGTGATAAAGAAGGTAATGAAGTAGTGAATGATCAACAGACCGCTATCTACGAAGGGCATGTGATCACTATTCCACAGTCGAACGGATACCCTTATTCTATAGTGATAACTTCCTCTATGGTGAATATACAAGGGGAAATTGTGTTAGAAGATTAAAACCAATATATTAATTTTTTAAATTCAAACAACATGAAAAAAACTCATTTATGTATTTGTAGCTTCATTGGCAATAGTGTCTTGTCAGAATGAAGATTTAGTGACAAAAGGAGCTGGTGCGGTAAACGCTAAAATACAATTAGTGCAAGTGACGGACAATGGACAGTTTATTCCTGTGTCTGACGGAGCAAGATCGGTGGATGCTGAGGCTTCTTATGCTTTGCAATTTGATTCAAAAATGACTTATGATGCTGCAATAAAGCAACTAGAGACAATGTCGGATGAAGAAAAGTTGGCTTTTGCTGAACGCTATGGCTTGCAATCCTTACAACAATTGGCTGTAGTGGCAGATGAGGAACTGGAACAAATTGGGGCTGAGGCAACAAGTGAAGCTGATTTCAGAAAAAAATATGAAGCTTATAAGGAGAAATATGCTGGTATTCTGATTACTAATCCTTATGATAGCAGTGATTTGTCACTCTATGTTCCAGACGGAGACAATGTATCTACTTATCTGATGAATGCTAATGGCATGGTTGCTATAGGTGATGCAGTCGAAATAATGCAATTGAAAAATGAGATGAGTAAGTCGGATAAGGCTTGTTTTGGTTTGCAAAAATCAAACTTTGTGGAAACAATGAACTATAATGAAGAATGGTACACCAATGACTTTAGTGTGTCGAATTATGTGAAGAGTAAAAAACTTACGTTCAGAATAGAAATAGTAGGTCCAGGAGATGGTTCAACCCAAATACACATAGGGGCGCAGAAGCATATGTGGTATGGTTGGAAACGTGATGACAATCGTGAATTATATTATACGCCTCGTTTATCGAATATGTATTATCAAGGCGTAGTTAATGGTCATCTTGTACCTTTCCCACAGGCAGAAAGATATTGTCATAAAGGCGGTAAACTGGAAATTGTCATAGGTAAAAAAAATGTCCTATCACAACCTGTAACTGGCACAGTGCTTGTTTGGTCTGATTGTATAGCGGAAAAGGATGCCAATGGAAATTTCTTGTATGAAAGCAAGCAAATATTGAATGGCGGAAAATTGGAAACCGCTCTTGTTCCCAAATGTCTAGAATCTAGTGCGTTCCATGTAAGAGTTAATTTGCCATGAAACAAAGAATGAAATTACGTATTTTATTTGTGTGTCTGATAGTCTTGGGGGGCGTAGGAAGTCTTTTGGCTCAGGTGAAAGTAGGCGTGCAGGCTGGAGCCAACGTGTCCGGCTTTGCAAGTAGCAGTTCCATGCCGGCAGAGAACAGTAGCCAGATGGGGTATCAACTGGGAGTGACGGCCGATTATGAGTTCAACAATCATCTGGTGTTGACATCGGGATTGTCCTTTATCCGTCGGAACGGCAAGTTGGAGTTGGGGCAGAACTATTATCCCTCGGACGGTTCGTTCATGCGCTTTCCGCGTGTGGAGACAGCAGTCAATTATTTGCAGAGCCCTTTGACGGTAGGCTACCGTTTTCATTGTGGCGACGGGTTCTCGTTGACCCCTTCTGTCGGTTTGTATGCTGCTTATGGCTTGGGAGCTGGCAGTTGCGCGCTCGATGTGAAAGCAGAAAATGGTGAAATCTCTTCTGAGGGCTGGAAGCCCTTGCAGGGTAACCGGGAACATGGGCTGAACGGTTTGCGTCGTTGGGACTGGGGAGGCACGGCGGTACTGAAGGCTATTATCGGCCGGCATTATATGGCGGAGCTTTCTTACTCACTAGGCATCATGAAAGCGCAGACGATGTATGGTCTCCGCAACTCCACTTTTCAGCTTTCCGTAGGCTATCGTTTTTAACTGAATGAACTAAACTATTTGTCTATGTAGAAGAATGCCGGCATCTGGGAATGCTATTTCCCGTGTGCTGGCATTGGCTTGGGAATTATATACAGGTTTTGCTATCTTTCCTCTAAAGAAAACCATTTTCTTTATTCTGCTGGTGTGGGAATCTCGCGATTTCATTTGAATATGCTTCTTTGGGAGGCTTGCTTTCTGTTTGGATGTAGCCGCCGTTCTTCTAACCTTTTGTTGTTCTAGGCAGATGCTTTGCTGTCAGTTCGTCTGGATAATGTAATGTGTAGAGGGGGATTCCTGCAGATGCCTAATCTACTCCGCCTGTTTCTTGTTGATGGCAGACAGTGAAGCTATAGAAGTATTCAACCCTTTTATCGTCTTGAGCAATATGTATTTCTCTTCTATTCTTTGTTTGTTAATGCAAACAGGATAGTTATTAATGAATTATGTAATTATACAAGGTCATCCCCCTTCCATGGGGTAGTTGTTTGATCTTGAGTCATACTCAGGCGGTTTGAAGCATCTGGCTTCTAAGTGTTTCATATACATCACCGCTTTTCACCTTGTTCTTCATCTCCTCATGTATCAACCCATACAGCGAAACTGATACTCTTGCGCATATCTGTCCTACCGAGACACAGGAAGTAGAGCATCGTGTTGTTCAAGCTAAACATGCCAGCTGTTTGAAACTGATCGGAGATAACTCTTGTTTGACATTTCCTTTTTCGGCAGAACACTTCATTGCAATTGGGAGTTGGTTGTTATTGTGAGCGTAAAACTACAACCAAATCACAAGGGGAACAATGGGTATTTGTTCGAATACTTACAGATATTCTATGAGGTTGTGAATAAAATGACAAGAAGGTGTGTCAAAAATTGCACACCTTCTTTTTTTACGCACAAAGCCCCGACTTTCACAAGCTGGGGCTTTGTTATTACCTAAAGATTTTGTATCTTTAGGCATAAGAATTTCACTATGACAAAGATACATTTTCGTCCTTACA
>ERZ810243.25-NODE-25-length-54567-cov-7.00301_pt1 | contig 54567 bp, 32 predicted proteins | sample MGYA00520432_ERZ810243 | MGnify/ENA primary metagenome ERZ810243 (study PRJEB31588, sample SAMN03398929) | human gut metagenome | study: EMG produced TPA metagenomics assembly of the PRJNA231909 data set (A prospective, longitudinal analysis of the...
TGCTCTTCCGATCTAATGCGTCACTGTGTGCGAGGTGCGTCACGCTGTGCGTCCACGCACACAGTGACGCAATGCCAGAAATCCTTATTTTCCAATGGTTTTGGGGTGTGCGTCACGCTGTGCGTCCACGCACACAGTGACGGCGCCCGCACACAGTGACGGCATCGGGACGGCATGATGCAAATCAGTTCATCATTCGGTGGCGCAGCCGCACTGGTGGCGGGTATCATGGAAGGCCGGAACCATGCCCACAAGCCGCATATACGGCGCAACATGTAAGGAACACCATCACCCATGAAAATCACGATTCTTGCCCCGGACGCCTCCGGGCTGGTCGAATGGCCGACGCTGAGTGCCGACAGGAAATCCGTGGTCACGGTCGGCGTGTTCGACGGCATGCACCGCGGCCATCAGGCGGTCATCCGCCGAGCGGTGGAACTCGCCAAGGCCGACAAGGCGTTTTCCGTGGTGGTGATGTTCGACCCGCGTCCCGGTGTCGTGCACGCGTACGCGGCCGCCCATGACGGGCAGGAGCCGGGCGACGGCTTCCGTGACCCCATGGCGCTGACCAGCGTCGACCAGCGGCTGCGGACGCTGGAGAACCTTGGCGTGGACCATGTGCTGATCGTGCGCTATACGCTGGCGTTCGCCACGAAATCATATCGGTTCTTCCTCGGCCAGATGGTCGGCAAACTGGGCATGCGCACGCTGGTGCTGGGAACGGATGCGGCGATGGGCGCCAACCGCGCCGGCGATGTGAAGGCCATCGGAGTCCTCGCGCAGGCCACCGGCGTGTTCGAGCTTGAGATCGTCGACGACCGCGGCCCAGGTCATGTGCGCGTGCCGGCCGACGTCACCCCGCAGATGCCGAGCGAGCCTGGGGAGCCTGTGGATCCGACCGAAGGCATGACCAAGGCGCAGCTGCGCGCGTGGAGCAAGAAGCATCAGGGGCGCGAAGTGCGCGTGTGGAGCTCGACGAACGTGCGATACCTGCTCGCACATGGTCGTATCAAGGCCGCCGACGAAATCCTCGGCCATGCGCACGCCATCGAGGGAACGGTGGTGCACGGCGAGGAGCGCGGCCGCACAATCGGTTTCCCGACGGCGAACCTGGGGAGCATGATTGACGGTTATATTCCGGTGGATGGCGTGTATGCCGGCTGGCTGATCGATTTGGGCGCGGCGGGCGCGACCGCCGGCTCCGACGAGAATGCCTCCGACGGCAACAGCGGCAGCGGCAATGCCTCGGTGATTCCGCGCGTGTATGATTCTGGCTCATCCAAGGCCAGGCTCGCCGCCGAATCACCCTACCGGTGGCCGGCAGCGATCTCCATCGGCACGAAGCCGACCTTCAACGAAGAGACCGGTCTCAATGAGCGGGTGGTCGAGGCGTACGCGGTCACCGACGAATGGCTGGACCTGTATGGTCACGACGTGCGCGTCGAATTCGCGGGATTCCTGCGCCCGCAGGTGAAATTCGACAGTGCCGATGCGCTCAAGGACGAATTGACGCGCAACGTTCAGGAGACCAGGGAACTGACCTCCGCGCGTTGAGCGCGGCAGGAGCACCCGACAGACGCCGGTCTCTCCACCTGCGTCAGAACGGTATCGGCATAGGCTCGCATGCGCTGAATCGCGCCGCTATCGTGCCTCGCGTATCTTGCGCGTGCCGTGTCGTCACCGTCACCGTCACTGTCAGACGACGCCCAGAGACTCCAGCGCGTCGCGCAGATGCGTCACCTCTACGATGCGCAGCCCCTCGATGGTGACACGCTTGCGCATCGGCGGCACCACCGCCGTGGCGAACCCGAGCCGCGCGGCCTCGCGCAGCCGGTGCTCCAGCCGCGGCACCGGCCTAATCTGCCCGGTCAGGGAGATCTCGCCGATGGCGCACGTGTCTCGCGCGATTGGCTTCGACCTGGCCGCACTGGCCAGCGCCGCCACAATCGCCAGATCACAGGCTGGTTCCTTCGCCAGTCCTCCCGCGATCGTCGATACATACAGGTCGTTCGCCAGCAGGTTCACCTTGCCATGTCGGTACAGCACGGCGGTGAGCATAGCGATGCGGTTCGTCTCGACCCCCACCACCGCCCGTCGCGGTGTCGGCAGCACGGAACTGGTCACCAGCGCCTGAATCTCAATGGGCAGGCTGCGATGGCCGTCCAGCGTGAACGTCACGCACGTGCCCTCCACACGTTCGTCGGCGGACGACAGGAACAGTCCCGAGGGATCGCTGACCTCCTCGATGCCCTCGCCACTCATATCGAAACACCCGACCTCATCCGTAGGCCCGAACCGGTTCTTCACCGCCCGCAGCATACGCAGCGCCGTTTCCGGATCGCCCTCGAACTGGCATACCACATCCACCAGATGCTCCAACGTGCGCGGGCCGGCGATGGACCCGTCCTTGGTGACATGCCCGACCAGGAGCACGGGGATGTTCAGCGTCTTCGCCGTGTCGATCAGCGCGCTCGCCACCTCGCGCACCTGCGTGGAGCCGCCGGAGATGCCATCAACGTCTTGCGAGACGATGGTCTGCGCCGAATCCACGATCGCCAGTGTCGGCCGCGTCCTCTCGATCAGCCCCAGCACGGTGGCGAGATCGGTGGTGGACGCCAGCAGCAGGTTCTGCTCCATCGCATTGACCCGCGACGCCCGCAGACGCACCTGCGCCTGCGATTCCTCGCCGGAGACGTACAGCACCGAGCCGTTGGGCTGGCCTGCGGCGATGTTGCCGGCGGTCTCCAGCAGCAGTGTCGACTTGCCGATGCCGGGTTCGCCCGCGATCAGCACGACCGAGCCGGGCACGATGCCGCCGCCGAGCACACGGTCGAACTCGCCGAAACCCGTGGACAGCCGTGACGCCGTGGACGTGTCTATCTGGGTGATGGGCGTCGCCGCGCTGACGATGGACGCGGCCGCCTGCGTGCGTGAGGTGCGGCCCGGCGCCGCGGTGCGCGACGACGATGCGGCGGGACGGGCCTCGTGGAATTCCTCCACGGTGCCCCACTGCCCGCACTGCGGGCAGCGGCCCACCCATTTGAGACCATCCCAACCACATTCGCTGCATACATATCGCGTCGCCGACTTCACCATACCGCAGACCTTAGCACAAAGCGGCACGCCGACGTCGCCGGCGAAACGATGCCGTTGCGTCGTATGCGCGTGAGAGAATCACAGCATGGCAAAGACTCAATCCCCTTCCTATCCGCACGGTAGTTCCGCATCGCGCGGCAAGCTGATCGTCGTGATGATCGTCGCCGCGCTGGTCGTCGTGCTTGCGCTGCTGTCCGCGTTCGTATGGCCCGGTTGGGCATTGAACAAGACGGACGAAGTGACGAAGGTGCAGCAGCAGACCGCCGCCGAGCCTACCAAGCCGAGCATCAAGGCCACCGCGCTGCCGGATGACGCATCCGAACTGCTCAAGGCGATGCCGGACAGCGTGCTCAACTACGCGCGCACCAAGGCGGGCGCCAGCGAGACCTGGAAGTCCGCGTCGCCGCTGGAGGAGTACACGCTCACGTACTCCACGGGCAAGTCGGCGAAGGACGTGACCGTCATCGTCGCGCAATGGTCGGACTCCGACACCGTGAAGAAGCAGTACGACGAGCTGGCGAAGAACCTGACCGGCAAGGAGCTGAAGTCCGGGGACGTCAAGGTGTCGGGCAAGAGCACCGGCAGCTACACGGTGAGGGCCGACGGTAAGGATGGCAAGACCGCGACGGCGTTGTGGCAGAACGATACCGCCGTGTTCGAGGTGACCGGCTCCAAGGAATCCGTGCTGCGGTTCTACGAGCCGTTCCCGCTGTGATTTCGTGATAATTCGGGGTGATTTGCGGATTCATGGCGGAAATGGAACGCGCGGATGCGTAAGTCCCTCAATACGTGTACTATTGGGCAAGTTGCAATCTTTAACGTACTAAGGGAGGCTGACGATGGGTTCGGTCATCAAGAAGCGCCGCAAGCGGATGAGCAAGAAGAAGCACCGCAAGATGCTGCGTAAGACTCGCCACCAGCGCAAGTAGTCGTTCGCTCGCAAGCGCGCACACAAAGCCCCGCGACCCTGTCGGCCGCGGGGCTTTTACATTCTCGTCCCCGCTGGCGGAAGCGAACTGGATATGACAGCGCCGGCAGACTCCGATGGGGGGGGGGCTGCCGGCGCCGGGATTGAGGCGGCGATTCGCCGCGTTAGGTCACTTGTTGCCGTTGGTCATTACGCGTGGGCCGTTGGGGTCGCCGACGATGACCTTGTCGACCATGTTGAGGAACAGGCCGTGCTCGACGACGCCGACCGTGTTGATCAGGTCCTCGGCGAGATCCTGCGGGTGGTCGATGCGCTCAAGATGCAGGTCCACGACGAAGTTGTTCTCGTCGGTGCGCACTTCCTTGCCGTCGGCGTCGAGGCGCAGCACCGGCTTGTAGTTCTTGGCCTCGAACTGCTTGATGACGTGGCCGGCGCCGAACGGAATCACCTCGACCGGCAGCGGGAACTTGCCGATGGTGTCGACGACCTTGGACTCGTCCACGATCCACACGATTTTGTTGGAGTTCGTGGCCACGATCTTCTCCCACAGCAGTGCGGCGCCGCCGCCCTTGATGCCGTTGAAGTTCTTGTCCACCTCGTCGGCGCCGTCGATGGTGATGTCGATATGATCCACATCATCGATGTCCACGATCTTGATGCCGTAACCTTCGGCCTGCTCCTGCGTGCGACGGGAGGTCGTCACGCCGGTGAACTGCAGGCCCTCCTCCTTGACGCGGCGGCCGAGCTCATCGACCAGGAAACGCACGGTCGAACCGGTTCCGAGACCGGCGATCATGCCGTTCTCGATCAGCTTGGCGGCTTCGATGCCGGCCGCCTTCTTCAGTGCATCCTGCTGTGCCTTGTCCATCATGTACTCCTTGAAATGTCCGTGCATTCCCCTTGGAGGGAAACATGCTTCAAACTTTGGGATTGAAGTCCACCTCTATAGTATCCGGTTCGTGGAACGTCACCGCCGTTCGTCCGGGTTTTGGGAGGAGAACCGCCGCCATTCGGCTGCTATCCCTGCTTGTCCGTATAGAACGCGGCATTGTTGAGGGTGATGGTGCCGTCGCCGTTCACATATCCGTCCACGCGAACCAGTCCGTGGATGATGCGCGGCCGTCCGTCATATGTCGGGCTGGTGGATGGCGGGGGAGTAAAGCGCAGCGTGCCCGACGCGGTGAGGGCGGTCGGTGAGAGCCGCGGCGCCGCAGGTTCGGCCACAGAGCGTGTGGAGCTACCGGACTGTGTGTCCTCGGCCTGTGCCGAATTCGATGACAGTGCGACGGTCGCGTCCGATTCGGTCGTCATAGGAACAGTAGGAGTTGACATCGCAGTGGTGGATGATGTGTCCGACTGGGTCTCGCCGTAGTCGGGCACGCCTTCAGGTTCGGCAAGCAGCTCCGCCAACGATGGCTTGCGGATTCGCTTTGCGACGTTGTCGCCGTCCGATTCGTGCTCGGCTCCCGCTTCACCCGATTCCCCGCCTCGCCCGAGATGGTACTCCTGCGTGGAAATCTTGCCGTCCAGCAGCATCTGCGCATCCTCCGGCACGTCGGTTCCCTTGGCATACTCCGAAGCCAGCAGCGACTGCCATCCCTCCTTCGGCAGATATCCCTCCTGCACGCCGCTGCGGCAGTCGCCGGCATACGTGCGAGCCAGGTCGTCCACCTTCTCGTTGCCGGCGTTGCCCGCGTGCCCTTTGACCCACACGAACTTCACCGAGCCGGCGCGGCGCGACAGCTCGGCGTCGATCGCCCTGATGAGCGCCGCGTTCTTTACAGGCTTCTTCTGCGAGTTCTTCCAGCCGTTCTTCTTCCACCCGTGCACCCACTTGGTGGAACAGTTGATGGCATACTGCGAGTCGGTCTCGATGACCAGCGGCTCCGCGCCGGGATGTGCGCGCAGCGCCTCCAGCACTGCGCACAATTCGCCGATCTGATTCGTGCCGTTCGTGGCGCCGCCGGCATCGCAGTCGCCGCCGTGCTCATGGCCGCCGGAATGTGCCATGTTGAGTTCGTGGTCGGCCCAGGCCCAGCCCATTGGGCCGTTCGGATTGCCCAGGGCGCTTCCGTCTGTCGATACGGTGATGGTCATGACAACAACAGTAACGCACGCCGTGTCACGGCCATGAATCGCCGATGGGCTGCGACACGACCGAAAACGTCGCGATATTTTGTTAATTATATATACTGAATACTGACCAATGATGAACTCACACGAGTCCCCGTGTCACGATGATGCAAAGCAGCATGGTGACGAATAATTCAATGATGAGAGATTCAGCCGGCGCGTCCCCAGTGCCGGACAAGGAAAGGAACCCCAGTATGCGCAGTAAGGCATTAGGAGGCCTGCTTGCCGCGGCTCTGTCGTTGAGCCCGGCAGTGGCCATCGGCGTGCAGACGGCGTACGCGGCAGGCGGCGATACGGCGGCGACCGAATACACGCTGTACCCCAAGCCGCATTCGATCCGTTATGACAGCGGACAGTACATTCTTCGCGACATCAACGTCATCTATGACGATGACATCGATGAAGCCACCCAGGACCGACTGGACGAAGTGGCGGCGCTCAAGAACCTGAACGTCACCGAATCCGACGCCGCAGTCAGCGGCAAGACCAACGTCTATGTGGGCGTGAACGGTTCCGATGGCAAGGCCGAGACTGCCATCGAAAGCAAGTACAGCCCGGATTCCGCCATCTTCGACAAGACCGACTCATACTTCCTCAAGTCCGACAACGGCACGATCTCCGTGCTCGGCAAAGACACCGACGCCAGCTTCTACGGCCTGACCACCCTGTACCAGGTGCTCGGCCAGATCGATAGCCTGACGATCCGCAACTTCACCGTCACTGACTACGCCGATGTGGTCAGCCGCGGTTTCATCGAAGGCTACTACGGCAACCCGTGGAGCACTCAGGACCGCATCAACCTGATGAAGTGGGGCGGCTACTACAAGCTCAACTCGTACTTCTACGCCCCCAAGGACGATCCGAAGCACAACTCGCAGTGGCGTACGCTGTACACGCAGGACGAGCTCGACACCAAGATCAAGCCGCTCGCCGATGCCGGCAACGCCTCCAAGACGCGTTTCGTGTTCGCTCTGCACCCGTTCATGAACAACGCGATTCGGTTCAACTCCGAGGCGAACTATCAGGCCGATCTGAAGGTGCTGCAGGACAAGTTCGCGCAGACCATCGGGGTCGGCGTACGCCAGATCGCCATCCTGGCCGATGACGCGGCGAACGTGGGTGGTAACAATTACACCAAGCTGCTCACCGATATGGTCGCGTGGCTCAAGGAAATGAAGAAGACCTACCCGGACCTCAAGACCACGCTGCCGTTCGTCACGCAGGAATACATGGGCAACGGCATGAGCTACTTCGCCAACTTCCCCAAGGAAGTGCAGATCGTCATGACCGGCGGACGCGTCTGGGGCGAGGTCTCGCAGAACTTCACCGACACGTTCACCTCGAACGTCGGCCGCGGCCCCTACATGTGGATCAACTGGCCGTGCTCCGACAACTCGAAGAGCCACCTGATCATGGGCGGCTACGACACGTTCCTGCATCCGGGCGTCGACCCGTCGAAGATCCAGGGCATCGTGCTCAACCCGATGCAGCAGTCCGAGCCGAGCAAGGTCGGCATCTTCGGCAACGCCACCTACTCGTGGAACATCTGGCGGAGCAAGAGCGAGGCCGACCAGGCATGGCAGGATTCGTTCTCGTTCGTCGACCACAACTCCGCTGTGCCGACCGCCGCGTCGAACGCGCTGCGTGAGCTGTCCAAGCACACCATCAACCAGAACATGGATTCGCGCGTCACCGCGCTGCAGGAGTCCGTGGACCTGGCTCCCGCACTGACCGCCGCCAAGGCGAAGCTGGCTGACGGCACCATCACCGCCCACGACCTGACCGACATCAAGGCCGCGTTCGTCACGCTGCAGAAGGCAGCCAAGACCTACCGCGCCAAGGGCGATGCGAAGATGCTCGGCGACATCGGCAAGGACTACACCGGGCAGGACGCCAACGAGCAGATCGCCCCGTGGATCGACTGCTGGGATGACACCACCAAGGCCGCGCTCGCCTACATCGCGGGTATCGAGGCCGCGCTGAACGGCGACACGTCCTCGACGCTCAAGGAGTACTCCGACGCGCAGTCCGCGTTCGCCGCGTCCAAGAAGCACGGCTTCTACTACGTGAACCACACCGAGTACGCCGAAGTCGGCGTGCAGCACATCGTGCCGTTCATCAAGGCGATGGACTCCTACCTGTCCAACAAGGTGCAGCAGGAGGCCGACCCGAACGTCGTGACCAAGACGTACATCAGCGACGTGTTCACCACGCCGACCTCCGGCTCGATCGAAGACATCTTCGACGGCAAAGACAGCACGGTCACGGTGTTCCAGAACCCGAACTACCTGCACAAGGGCAACTACGTCGGCGTGAAGTTCAGCAAGGCCACCACGCTCAAGAGCATCCGCTTCGCGTTCAACGGCGGCAAGAACCACTTCTACCACTCCAAGCTGCAGACCACCACGGACGGCGAGAACTGGACCGACGTGCCGGATGCGACGTTCGAGCGCCCGAAGGGCTCCGAGGAGCCGATCAAAGTCACCGGTCTGAACATCACCGGCGTCACCGGCGTGCGACTGATCGCCACCGCCGACAACGGCGATGACCTGTGGCTCGGCATCAAGGGCATCGACGTCAACAAGGTCGAGAAGGAGACTCTCGCTCCGTACACGGCGACCGGCGTGCAGCTGGAGAACCTCAACGCCACCTACAGCAGCACCAAGGAGCAGATGATCGACGGCAACCCGTCCACGATCACCTACCTCAAGGACCCGAACGGCGACAAGATCGCGGCCGGCGCGGCCGTGATCGTCGATCTGGGCTCCAGCAAGCCGATCGGCGAGGTCACGATTACCGGTCATGCCTCCAGCCCCGACGACCGTCCGAGCCAGGGCGTCGTCGAGGTCAGCGATGACAAGGCCACCTGGACCAAGCTCGGCGACCTGAGCGACGACGTCACCTCCACGGTGAGCGGCAACGTGACCGGGCGCTACGTACGCATCCGCAACACCGCCGCCAAGAACGTGTGGTGGCGCGTGGCCGAGATCACCGTGACCCCGCCCGAGACCGCCGATCCGCTCAAGTCGGTGTACACGAACAAGACGCAGCACGGGTACACCGCCACGCTGGGCGCCAATACGGCGGAGCTGTTCGACAAATCGCACACGATGCTTGACGGCGGCCAGTACGCCGGACTCGATCTGCTGGCGATCCGTGATCTGACCGACGTCGAGCTGAACACCGGCAACGCGAACCCCAGCCTGCAGATCTCCGACAACGGACTCGTCTGGACCACTGTCGAGCCGGGCAACCTCACGGGCAAGACCGCCCGCTACGTGCGCGTGATCAATGACACCGACGGAGCGGCCTTCTCGGTCGACAAGCTCAAGGTCGGCTTTTCCACGGTCGGCAAGTTCGGCAAGCTGGTCTCGTCCGACATCCAGAAGCGCACCGATTGGGGAACCGACACCCGCGAAAGCGGCAACGCGTTCGACGGCGATATGACCACGGTCATCAAGTTCGCCGGCCAGCCGCGACAGGGCAACACCGCGGTGTTCGATCTCGGTCAGCCGATCGACATCACCTCGCTGCGCATCTACACGCAGGACACGCAGTACGACTACATCCGCGACACCAAGGTGCAGATGTCCGTCGATGGCAAGACCTGGGTTGACGCGTTCGAGATTGGCGACGGTGTGTCCGACACCGACACCACGACCGCGTTCGGCGACATAAGCGACACGAACAAGAAGACCGATTCCAACTACCCGAACGTCTTCTACTACGGCAAGGACGACATCGCCAACGGCACCGGCATGCGCTACCTGCGTCTGCTGACCACCGCCGACTACCCGCAGCGTGCACTCGCGTTCAACGAGTTCATGGTGAATCAGGGCGCCTACGTCTCCACCGAGGCGAACGCGGCGTTCTCCGCCACCAAGGTCGAGGAGCGCGGCCACGCGCCGAGCAACATGATCGACGGCGACCTGACCACCACGTACAAGCCGAGTGCGGCCGATGGCTCCCTGACCTACAAGATCGATGACCCGAGCGACATCAAGTCGTTCCGCATCGTGCAGTCGGGTGCCGCCAGTGGCGCGACCGTCACCGGTACGGTGTACGACGCGGCGACCGGAACCACTTCCGGTGTGACGGCTCGTACAGCCGCCCGCTCCACCTCCGAGGTGACGTTCGGAACGCTGGAACAGGCGATCAACGAGTTCAAGGTGCCGGACGGCAAGCAGCTGCTCAGCGTCAAGATCGCGTGGGGTGACGCCATCCCCGAGATCTCCGAGTTCATCACGCTCGACTCGGCCGACACCGACGCCGACATCACCACGGCCAAGGCGGCGCTCAAGGAGAAGATCGACGCGACCGTCGACACTTCCGCCTGGACCGCGAACGCCAAGACCGCGTATGACGAGGCCAAGGCCACCGCCCAGGCGGTGTACGGCAGCCCGCTGGTCGGCAAGGCTTCGATCGACGCCGCAGCCAGCGCCGTGCAAAGCGCCATCGACGCCGCGCAGACCAAGGCCGACGCTGCCGCGGTCGCCGCGCTGCGCAAGCTCGTGGATGCAGCCGTCACCAACGACGGCCACTTCTACACGACAGTGACGTTCACCGCGTACACCGACGCGCTCGACGAGGTCAAGGAAGCGCTGAAGGACACGAACAACCTGTCCACAGCAGACGCCGCAAGCCTCAAGAAGGCCGTCGATGACGCTCTCGCCGCGCTGAAGGACTCCACCTACCAGCGTGAGCTCGCGACGATCGCCGTCGACAGCTTCGCCACGATCGACGAGGCCGACTACACCACGAACTCCTACGCGGCTTTCAAGGCCGCTAAGGAGGCGCTCGACACCCTGATCGCCGCCGACGGCACCAAGCCGGCCACGTTCAAGACCAAGACCGCCGAGTACACCACCGCCAAGACCGCGCTGGTGAACGTCGCCGCCCTCAAGGCCCAGATCGCGCACGAGAGCAACTACGTGGAGGCGAACTACACCGCCGACTCGTGGAAGGCGTACTCCGACGCGCTCAAGGCCGCAAAGGCGAAGCTGGTCAACGGCACCACCGATTCGGTGGCCGCCGCGCTGACCGCGCTGACCGCCGCCGAGAACGCGCTGGTGCGCACCACGACGCCGCCCGACACCACCGTGCTCGACGAGACCATCGCCGACATGGAAAAGGTTAACGGCAGCGAGTACACCACCGACAGCTACAAGGCCCTGACCGACGCCATCGCCAAGGCGAAGAGCGACAAGGTCAAGGGGGATGCCGGCCTCAACCAGCAGAACATCGACGCCATGAAGGCGGCGAAGGAGGCCCTGGTCTCCACCGTCGAACTCAAGGCGAAGGTCGCCGAAGCCGGCAAGGTCGACTCGTCCAAGTACACCACGGCCAGCTACGAGGCGCTCTCCAAGCTGCTCGCCGCGAAGGACGACACCACCTCCGACCCGGTCGTCAAGGGTCTCGACACGCTGTACAAGTCCGGCACCGTCAAGGAGCTCGCCGAGCGCGTCGCCGCCATCGACGCTGCGGTCGCCAAGCTGGATGCCCGCGCCACCGGCGTCAAGGACTACGTGGACGGCATCAAGCTCAAGGACAACGACAAGGGCTATTACACCGACGCCAGCTACAAGGCCTACTCCGACGCCTACAAGGCGCTGAAGAAGCTGGCCGCCGCCGGTGAAGGCGAAGTCGGGATTGCCGAGTTCACCGAAGCCAAGGAGGCGTTCGAAGCCGCCGAGGCCAAGCTTGCCTACAAGTCCGCTGACTACGGCAAGATCGATGACCTGCTCGCCAAGGTCCCCTCGGACCTGAGCGGCTACACCGCCGACTCGGTGGCGAAGTTCGAGGCGGCCAAGAAGGCCGTGAAGCGCGGACTGACCATCGACCAGCAGAGCAAGGTCGACGCGATGGCCGACGCGCTTGAAGCCGCCATCAAGGGCCTGACTCTCAAGTCGCAGGCACCCGGTGACAACAAGGGCGACGGAACCCAGAGCGGCACTCATAAGGGTGACGACATCTCCAAGACCGGCGCCGACGTGCAGGTGTTCGCGATCATCATCGCGCTCGCCACGTGCGCTGGCCTGGGCGCCGTGGCCTACGCCCGTCGCCGCCGTGAGGTGTGACGGCAGGCTGACTAGCCGATAACCCAAGGGGCTCCCCTCCAATCCAAGGAGGGGAGCCCCGATTTGTTGGACGCTGTGTAAATGTATCGCGGACACGCGCGATCCGCGACCGTTACGCGAACAGGTCGTTCAGCGCTTCGGCCATGGTCGGATGCGTGAACATCATGTCGCGCAGTGTACTGGCCGGCGCGCCCATATCCATCGCCAGCTTGACGATGTTGATCACCTCGTGCGATTCGGCGGCGAGCAGCATCGCGCCGAGAATGCGGTCGGTGCCGTTCTCGACGAGCGCCTTCATCATGCCCTCCGGCCGACGCATCACCTGGGCCTTGGGCACCGTGGCCACCGGCAGTCGCTTGACCACGTAATCCAGTCCCGCCGCCTTCGCCTCGCGCTCATTCAGGCCCACACGCGAATACGGCGTGTGCAGGAACGTGCTTGACGGCACGTTGCGACGGTCGCTCAGCGTGTACGGGCGCGCGGAACCGTTCAGCTGAGACCATACTACGCGGTAGTCGTCCAGCGAGATGTACGTGTGCTGCGGGCCGCCGTTCACGTCGCCCAAAGCCCAGATGCCGTCGGCGGTGGTACGCAGCAGGTCGTCGACCTTCACGGCGCCGCGTTCGGTGAGTTCCACGCCCGCCGCCTCGAGATTCAGGCCCTCGACGTTCGGCGTGCGTCCGGTGGCCACCAACACCGCGTCGGTGGACAGGCACAGACGCGCTTCGGAGCCGACGTCCGACGTGCCCCTCATCGAGACGGACAGCCTGATGCCGTCATCCGCCGATGTGATCGCCTTGGTGTCCGCGCCGAACAGGAACCTGACCCCCTGCGATTCCAGCTGTGCACGGATCGCGGCCGCCACATCCTCGTCCTCGCGTGGCAGGAACTCGTCGCTGTGCTGCAGCACGGTGACCGCCGTGCCGAAATCGGCGAACATCGAAGCGAACTCAAGTCCGATGAATCCGGCGCCGATGATCACCAGCCGTTGCGGAAGCTCGTCGACGTCCATCAGACCGGTGCTGGTGTATACGCCCGGAGTGGTGCGAATGCCGGGAATGTCCGGAATGTGCGGCGTGGCACCGGTGTTGATGAACATCATGTCCGCGGCCACGGCGACCGGTCCGTCGGCGGTGGTGATTTCCGCACTGTGGGCGCCGGTGAAGCGCGCGCGGCCGGTGATCACGGTGATGTTGCCCTGGTCGGCCAGCTTATGGTAGTTTCTGTCGCGCAACATCGCGGTGACGCGCCGCTTCTCCCTGATGGCGGCTTCGAATGCCGCTTCGCGGGTTTCGGCGGTACGGTTCGCGCCCTCTCGCCGCGCCCGATCGGCGGAGAGGATCAGTGATTTGGACGGCAGGCATCCGATATTGATGCAGGTGCCGCCGTACATGTCGGCGCTCGCTTCGGCCACGACGACAGTTCGGCCCGTTGAAGCGAGCTTTGCGGCCAATGTCTTGCCTCCCTTGCCGAATCCGATGATGAGGGCGTTCGCGGAAATCGCGGATGGAACGTCGGTGCTGCTGGTGCTGGTCATGGTGATGTCCTTACTTATGCGGATGGTGGTGCGCCCAAACCGAGGTGTATCCGTCTTTCGTCCCCTTCCTTGGCGACGATGGGACCGGTCGACGCGAGTGGGCGCACCACTGTACGCACGCGCGCCGAAGTCGGAGCCGTAGTCCTGTCCTATGCGGCTATGATACCGTCATCATATCAGATGCGGTGGGCGGAGCGAAGCGTGAATCGGACTTATCCACATGGTTATCCACACCCGAGGTGGGCCCGGTCACGGCGTTCATCCAGACGGCCCATGGGTGTAATGCGAAGGCCCTTCGCGGAAGCTGATCCGCAAAGGGCCTCGGGGTCGGTCGTTTGGTGGCTAACGGGCCGCCAGCCCGGCCATGCGTTGCGTGGATCTCATTCGCCCAATGCCTTGTCGACGACGAGCTTGGCCTCGTCGAGCACCTTGTCGAGCGCCTCGGGGGAGACGAAGGATTCGGCGTACACCTTGTAGATGTTCTCGGTGCCGGACGGGCGGGCCGCGAACCAGTTATCCTTGGTGGTGACCTTCAGGCCGCCGATCTTGGCGTGATTGCCCGGCGCCTCGGTCAGCTTGGCGGTGATGTCCTCGCCGGCCAGCTGCGTGGCGGCCACGTCATCGCCGGTGAGCTTGGCGAACTTGGCCTTCTGCTCCAGCGTAGTCGGGGTGTCGACGCGCTTGTACCAGCTCTCGCCGAAGCGAGCCACCTGATCCTGATGCAGCTGCGCGGGGTTCTTGCCGGTCTTGGCGGTGATCTCGGCGGCCAGCAGGTCGGGGATCAGACCATCCTTGTCGGTGGTCCACACGCGGCCGTCGCGGCGCAGGAAGCTCATGCCGGAGCTCTCCTCGCCGCCGAACGCGACCTCGCCGCTGAACAGCGGATCCACGAACCACTTGAAGCCGACCGGAACCTCGACGAGCTTCGCGTTGATGGACGAGGCCACGCGGTCGATCAGGGAGGAGGAGACCAGGGTCTTGCCGATGCCGGTGCCTTCCGGCCAGCCCGGACGGTTGCCGCCGAACAGGTACTCGACGCACACGGCGATGTAATGGTTCGGGTTCATCACGCCCCAGTTCGGGCAGACGATGCCGTGGCGGTCGGCGTCCGGGTCGGTGCCGCCCACCAGGTCGTACTTGTCCCAGGCACCGGCGTTGAGCTGGTCCACGAGGCCCTTCATCGCGTACGGGGAGCTCGGATCCATGCGGATCTTGCCGTCGTGGTCGATGGTCATGAAGCGCCAGGTCGGGTCGACCTCGGGGCGCACCACGCCGATGTTCAGGCCGTACTTCTCGTTGATGAGCGGCCAATAGTTCACGGAGGCGCCGCCAAGCGGATCGATGCCCAGGCGCACGCCGGAGTCGCGGATCACGTCGAAGTCGATGACGTTGCCCAGGTCGGCGACGTAGTGCTCGCGGAAGTCGAAGCCCTCGACGTACTCGGACTTGATGGCCTCCTCGTAGGGCACTCGCTTGATGGACTTGAAGTCGCCGAGCAGTTCGTTGGCGCGGGCGGCGATGGCGTTGGTGGTCTCGGCCGGTGCCGGGCCGCCGGTGACCGGATCGTACTTGAAGCCGCCATCGGTGGGCGGGTTGTGGCTCGGGGTGACCACGATGCCGTCGGCCAGGCCCTCGCCTTCGAAGCGCTGGGTGCCGTCGGCCGCGCGGTTGTGCGTCAGGATCGCCTGGGAGACGACTGGCGTGGGGACGAAATCGCCGCGGGAGTCGACGCGCACGTGCACGCCGTTGGCGACGAGCACCTCTATGGCGGTCTTCTCGGCCGGACCGGACAGGGCGTGGGTGTCGCGTCCGAGGTACAGCGGGCCGGTGACGCCGGCCTTCTTGCGGTACTCGGCGATGGCCTGTGTGATGGCGACGATGTGGGCCTCGTTGAACGAGGTCTTCAGGGACGAGCCACGGTGGCCGGACGTGCCGAAGATGACACGCTGCTCCGGAACCGCCGGGTCGGGGACGAGGTCATAGTACTTGCCGATGACTTCGTCGACATTGATCAGATCAGCTGGGGTGGCGGGCTTGCCCGCATTGTTTGCTACCATGCTTCTATTTTGCCACGACCGGTGTCATTTGGGTTACGTTTTTGTGAGAAATTGTGATTTTTTGTTCGAGAATGTTGGTGATGTTGCCGGGCGTGCTGCCTGCGCATGCCATGTGCGCCCAGCTCTATCCGCTCTGTCATTAGGTACACCGGTACATTACGGGTTCAAGTAGCCGTTATCTGGTATTCCCCGTGCGAAATGGTCGTTTCAAAGCCCAAAAACGACCATTTCGCACATGCAATTGTGAATAACGGCTATTTGAACCCGTAATGTACCGGTGTACCAGATAAGAGGATGACGGCGGGGGGGGGAGGAGGAAAAGAATGCAGCGAAAAGAGACACGGAGGAAAGGGACATGGCGGAAAAGGGGCACGGCGAAAAGGATGCGAGGAAGCACGATTGACCCTAGAGGATTGATTAGTGGAGTGACAGAGTACGACGGATAGCCCCGGAGGACAGGATGGCGAAGGGCGGAACATAGGGGATGGAGACGCGGGAGGAAGGGACGAGTGGAAATGGCACGGCAGAGGCGGTCTGTGTTGGCCATCGACGCCGATATGCCAACGGCACGGGGAATCAAAGGCGCTTGGAACCGGCGAGAGGTTGATGGATTGGCCTTTGCCGCGAAGAGGGCGGCAATCACGATGGCACCGGTCGTGGAACCGGTCTTCGCGAGCGTCTTCACCGCATCGGCGGAAGGCGCGACCTGAACCTGCGGCTTGAAGATCGTGACCTTCGGCTTGCTGGGCTTGGTCGGCTTGGTACCGGGCTTAACTAACGAGCTCAGCCGGCTGCGTCGGCTCGCCAGGCTTCGTCGGCGCCTTGTGCATGTTGGCGAACGTGGCCGCGTCAACGGTCTCGCCATCCTTCGCATACGAGACGGCGGCGGTCAGCGTGTTGTCGGCCGTCGCGGTCACGGTGATGGTCGCCGCGTACTCGGTGCTGTCATACGTGACGCCATCGGCGTTGCCGGCGACCTGCACGAGCGTGTACTCGTACGTGCCGGCAGCGTCGAACGGCAGCTGGTCGAAAGTGACAGTGCCATCGGCTGCGTTCGTGGTAGTGCCCGGCATCCACCACGTACGCAGCCGCAAGGAGAACGTCTCCGATTTGCGCGACACCGTCGGCGCGACCGCATACGGCCATGTCGGCGACAACAACGATGCCGGTATACTCGACCGCCTGTCCACGAGCAAGTACAAGAACCCGGCCGAGCTGTCCACGTGAGGCGCAGACACCACCGGCCCAGACCTGACCACCAAGGGTGTGGGTAATTTCACGCAGGATGATGGCATCCCGTTGCAGGTCTGGGACGCGTCTGCGTCACCATCGGTATGCCCGCCTGCAAGTCCGGTTCGACCAGCGGTTGGACATGCGGCGTCGTCACCGCCGACAAGGTCACCGAAAGCGTGAACGACAACGGCGAGCTGCTCGACGTGTACGACTTCCACTTCAGCGCCTTCCTGCTGAGCGGTGACTCGGGCGGTGCCATCGTGTCCGGCCACTACTCGATCGGCGTGGATTCGTACGGCAACATGAGCTCCTGCGATGACGCGGCCGATGACGATGCGGTCGCCGGTGGCTTCGCCATCGTTGACAGCAAGTACAACGCCGAGGCGATGTTCAAGCACGGCTTCAACCTGTCCATCAACGTCGGACAGCCGAAGTTCGCCAAGCTCGCCGCCGGCCAGATATCCGGTATGGTCGATGCCGCCGCCGGCGCGAAGGTCACGGTGACGGTGGATGGCAAGAGCTACGTCGCGATCGTCGGGAACGCCGGTGCCTGGACGGTTCGTCTGCCGAAGGCGCTTGCGCCCGGCTCGCACAAGGTGACGGCCGTGGCCTCGCTGCAGTCCAAGGGCTCCGATTTCACCACGACCGGAGCCGCCGCTTCCCGGAAGATCGGTAGCGGGTCTTCGCGGATGGGCGCCGTGATGCGTCCGTAAGGCGGCGTGCGTGCGGGCTGAGCCGCGAGCGCGCCGCCCGCCCCGTCAATTGCGGGTGATGTCTCGCGTGGCGAGATCCGAAAATGGTTCCACGCCATACGGCCGGTCGGTGCTCTATGTTCCGACCGGTCGTCACGCTGCGCGGGTTTTGCGTCACTGTGCGCGGGGTGCGTCACGCTGCGCGACCCCTCGCACAGTGACGATATCCCCAAAGCCCAGTGATTGCAAGGGTTTTCGTCATAGCGTCACTCGGTGCGGGGTCGCACAGCGTGACGTGACCCGCGCACAGTGACGGGTGCCCGCGAAACATGCGTCGCGTGAGCCGGCGATGATGCTTATATGGATGTTTATATAGATGAAAGGCGGGCCGCATCGGCCACCAGCTCATCGTCCGAATGGTTGCGATGCCATCTTTGTGATTTATCGGCGTGTCGCAGTTCATCTGAAGTTAACATACCAATCGACTCGATGCAGGGTTGCAAGTCGACAAGACGCAAGACCTGAGATACGGATAGGACTATCCATATCTCAGGTCTTTTTTTGTTTTGCGACCCGGCACCGGAGACGGATCAATGGAAGATTCACGGAAAGGGATGTGAGATGGCAGCATCAACTGCATCGCAGATCATCGAAGCGATCGGTGGCGCGGGCAACGTCAAGAGCCTGACGCACTGCGCGACTCGCCTGCGTTTCGAACTCGTCGACGCGGGCAAAGTAGACCAGCACCGGCTGGAGACCATGAAGGGCGTGCTGGGAGCGGTGCCGCAGTCCGGCGACCGTTACCAGGTCGTCATCGGCGGCGCGGTCGCCACAATGTACGAGAACATCATGCACCTGCCCGAGATGGCGGGCGTCGGCGCTGGCAAGGGCGCGGTCGCCGGCGACAAGGCGCAGTCCGATGCCGACGTCAAAGCCGCCGAGCGCGCCAAGGTGCGCGGCAAAGTCGCGTGGATGGACTCGTTCTTCGAGTACCTGTCCGACTCGTTCCGCCCGATCCTGGGCGTGCTGCTCGGCGCGTCGATCATCATCGCCCTGATCAACCTGTGCATCTCCATCGGTATCGTGCCGGGCGAGGAAGCCAACACCAGCCTGGTGTTCATCAAGGCCATCTGGAAGGGCGTGTTCTACTTCCTGCCGATCATGATTGCCTACAACGCCTCGAAGAAGCTCAAGGTCGACCCGTGGCTCGGTGGCTCCATTATGGCTGCTCTGATGACCCCGCAGTTCGCCGACCTGATGGACTCCGAAAAGTGGAAGGGCGTGACCACCTGCGTCAAGAGCGCCACGCTGGGCACCACCTCCTGCTCGACCAAGGTGTTTGGCATTCCGATGCTGCTCAACGACTACAGCGGCAACGTGTTCGTGCCGCTGCTGATGGCCGCCGTGCTCGCGCTCGTCTACCACGGGCTCAAGAAGATTGTCCCCGACAGCGTGCAGATCGTGTTCGTGCCGTTCTTCTCGATGATCATCGTCGGCGCCCTCACCGCCTTCCTCATCGGCCCGCTCGGCATCCTCGCCGGCAACTGGCTCGGCGTCGGCTTGGCCTGGCTCAACGGCCACGCCCCGTTCATCTTCGCGATCCTGATCCCGATGCTCTACCCGTTCCTCGTGCCGCTCGGCCTGCACTGGCCGCTCAACGCCCTGATGCTGATGAACATCCAGTCCCTTGGCTACGACTTCATCCAGGGCCCGATGGGCGTGTGGAACTTCGCCTGCTTCGGCGCGACCGCCGGCGTGCTGTTCATCTCCATCCGCGACAAGAACAAGGACATGCGTCAGACCTCGCTCGGCGCCCTCGCCGCCGGCCTGCTCGGTGGCGTGTCCGAGCCGAGCCTGTACGGCATCCACCTGCGCTACAAGCTGATCTACAAGCGCATGCTGGCCGGCTGCTTCGCCGGTGGCGTCGTCATCGCGGTGCTCGGCTGGCTGTTCCCGTCCGTCACTGCAGCCGGCGAATCGGTGCGCGGCGTGACCACCAACGCGTTCGCGTTCACCTCCCTGCTCACCATCCCGGTGTTCAGCCAGATGTGGGTGTACGCCGTCTCCATCGCCGTGTCGTTCATCGTCTCGATGGTGCTGATCATCATGCTCGATTACCGTACTCCCGAGCAGAAGGCCGAGATGAACGCCGCCAGCGAGTCTGACGGGACCGCCGTCGAGACGGCGCCGGCGGACGCTGCACCGGTGGCGACCGCCACCGCGACCGCTACTGCCACCGCCGTTCGCACCACCACGGTCGGCGCCCCCGTCGCAGGCCATGTCGTGTCGCTCGACGACGCCGGCGACCCGGTGTTCGCCTCCCGCGCGCTCGGCGAGGGTGTGGGCATCCAGCCCACTGATTCCACCGTGGTCGCGCCGGTCTCCGGCGTGCTGCAGACCGTGGCCGAGACCGGTCACGCCTTCGGCCTGAAGACCGACGACGGCATCGAAGTGCTGGTGCACGTCGGCATCGACACGGTGAAGATGAACGGCGAGGGCTTCCACGTTGCCGTCAGCGCCAACCAGCGCGTGAACGCGGGCGACACGCTGGTGACCGTCGACTTTGATAAGGTCAAGGAGGCGGGATACAGCACCACGACATTGATGACGGTGCTGAACACCGCGGCGCTTGCCGGCGTCACCCCGAAGACGGGCGTGGACGTGCAGGCGGGCCAGGAAGTGCTGGACATCCAGCGCTGACCGCATCAAGAGCCAATCGGCGCAACGGCCGAGCGGCCGGAAGGAATGCCGTGAAAATTCTTCGCGTGTTCAACAACAACGTCGTACTCGCCAAGGACGGTGCCCGCGAGGTCATCGTCACCGGGCGCGGCCTGGGATTCCAGGCCAAACCCGGCCAGCGCGTCGACGACGCGAAAATCGTGCGCGTGTTCGTTCCGGCCGACGGCCGAGACCCGGACCATATCGCGGAACTGCTGTCCGAGATACCTCCGGAGATCATTCGACTGGTGACGGACGCCATGACGGCGACCGGGCTCGCGGAACAGGCCGAATCGCAGCCCACGCTTGTCATGGCGCTCGCCGACCACATCACCGGTGCGGTGCAGAGGGCGCAGCGCCACGTCAACATCGCATATCCGCTGCAGGCGGAAGTCCAGTCGCTGTACGCGTCCGAGTACGCGCAGGCCTCGCGGCTGGTCAATGAACTCAACCGTCACCTGAACGGTGTCTTGCCCGGCAGCGAGACCGTGGCATTGGCGTTGCATCTGGTCAACGCCGGCTTCGCGAACGGCGACCTGTCCGACACATACAAGATGACCGGCGTCATCCAGCAGATGCTGACCATCATCGAGCAGACCTACGGCGTCTCGCTTGATCAGCACAGCGTCAACGTCGGCCGGTTCATCACCCATTTGCGCTACCTGTTCGTACGCATCCATCAGGGCAAGCAGCTCGACAAGGAACCCGAGCCGATCATCGCGTCGATCCGGCAGTCATATCCCAAGGCCATGCAGTGCGCGCAGACCATCGGCACCGTCGCCTCGCTGCGTCTGGGCTCCAACCTCACCGAAGATGAGGTCGCATACCTGGCGTTGCACGTCGCACGGGTCGTCGCGGATGCACGTAAGCATGAGTAGCGCTCTCAAAACTTGCAGATAGAGGCCATTTCTCATGAAAAATGGCCTCTATCTGCAAGTTTTGAGAGCGTCGGTTTCGTATCAATCGCGAATCGGCGGGATGATTCCCGTCGCTGACATGTCGGGCGCGACCTCCGGCACGCGCACGCACAGCGCCTCGCGGTCGACGGTGAATCGCAGATGCCGCGTGCGGCCGAGCATGTCTCCGTCGACCTGGGCCAGCACCGGCTTCTCCAGCGTGATCTCCGCGCTCACTCCCTGAATCTGGTCCATCGTCGAATTCGTCGACAGTGGGTTCGATCCGGGCTTGCCGGTGATGGTCTGGTGCACCACATCGCCGAACAGGTTCGCCCAGCCGAAAATGCCGCCCGACGTGTCGATGATCTCGAAATCGAGGATGCCATCGTCGTATGAGGCGTTGGGCATCAGCGAGAACACGGGGATCTGCCCGCAGTTGCCGGCCATGAACGTGCGGAATGCCACGCCATGACGGGTGTGCATGCTGCCGTCCGTGCTGGTGATGGTCACGTCGCCCCGGTATTTCGGGGTGAACAGGTTCTTCACGCCGCCGACGAAATACGCCAGCCAGCTGATGTTCTTCTTCAGCTGCGGGTCGGTGTCGTCGATCATGGCGGCATCGAAACCGACCCCGGCGATGATCAGGAATGCGTGGCCGTGATCGGCCTTCGGATCGTCCAGCAGCGAGAGACGGCCGACGTCCACGTGCCGCGACCCGTGCGATGTGGCGACGGTGAGCGCCGCGTCGATGTCGTCGATCGGAATACCCATGTTGCGGGCGAACAGGTTGCCGGTGCCGATCGGGATGATGCCCATGGCATGGCCGGTGCCGGACATGGCGCTCGCGACCGTGCGGACAGTGCCGTCGCCGCCGACCGCGACCACTACGTCGGCGCCGTTGGCGAGCGCCTCCTTGGCGCATGCGCGGCCGTCCTTGTCGAGCTGCGTGTCGATGAATTCCACGTCGGTCAGTCCCTTGTCACGGCAGAACTGTTCGATGTGCGCGCGCCGCTGGGCGGCCTGCGGCTTGGACGGGTTCACGACGAAGACGTAATGCACCTGATCGTCGTTGCGTTTGACGAGCTGCTGCGACAGTCGCTTGTGGCGGCGGGCGCGAAGGGCGAACGTCACGGCGACGATGAGGACGATGACGCCGGCGATGATGGCTATGGTGATGATGGCGGCTAGCGGCATACCTCCCATTGTGAACGTTCAAGTGGCTTGTAATGGTTTCGCCCTGCCGAAATTCGACGATTCCCACACGATATTCACGGGCGGGGGCATGCGTGGGGAGAGGGACGAAGCGGATGCCACGGGGACCGGCCTCGGTCTTGTGTTGTCATTGGGAGGTGCGTCGTCTTGCTCCCGCTGGTGGGAGCTGGCTCGCGTAGCGAGTCTGACGGTGGCTTGGTGTGTTGGCGACCACCCCCGGTCTCGCTGCGCGCATAAAAAATCCGCGTGGCGGGAGGCACCCGTTGGGGCGCGTCCCACCACGCGGAGGACTGTGGCCAGTTCAGCTGGCCGGTCAGCGTATGCGATCGGCTCGCTTCGACGTGCGGACCGCGGTGAGACCGGCGGCCAGCAACGCCATCATGGCGACGACCACCGCCACCACGGGTGCGCCGGTCTGCGACAGCTGCTCGACGGCGCCGGCGTTGCCGCCATTGCCGGCTGCGTTGTTCGCGCCGTCGTGCCGTTCATCGCCCGTACCGGGCTTCGTCTGACCAGGCTGCTCGGGCTTGCCGGGCTGCGGTTCGGTCGAGGTGCCGGCGGCGACGGTCAGCGGCAGCGTCACGGTTGTGCCGTTGGTCACGGCCTTGACGGTGAACGTCGCCGCGCCAGCCGGCAGCCCGGCGGGAACCGCGACCTGCAATGTGGCGGTGTCGCCGTCCTTGACGGCCGCGGAGCCGACCTCGGTGCCGTCGATCGTGGCGACCAGCTTGGTCTCGGCGGGCACGCCCAGCGAGGTGAGCGTGAGCTTCGAGAACTGCAGATCGAACGAGGTGCCGGCCGTGACCTTGCCATCGGCCGGGATGCCGGTGACGGCCACCGCGCGACGGTCGTAGCGCGGCTTGAGCGGCGAGTTCTTGGAGATGTAGTCGATCCATGCGTCACGGTCGACCAGACCGGTGTCCTTCGTGTCCTTGCCGGCGGCGAAGGCGCGGAAGTTGTCGCCGCCCTGCAGCAGGAACGAGAAGGAGCCGATGCGGTACTCGCGCTTGAGGTCGAGCGGCTTGCCGTTCACGGTCACCGAAGTGATGTGATTGCCCTGCGCCGCGTTCGGATCATAGGTGTAGGAGACGTTGTGCGACAGGCCGAGCTGCAGGTACGGGCGGGAAGGCACGTTGCCGTCGGCGTCGGTCTGCCACTGCTGTTCGAGGGCTTCCTTGAACTGGGCTCCGGTGAGCGTGGTGGTCCACAGGTTGTTGAGGAACGGCAGCACGGCGTTGGCCTGGGCATAGGTGATGGTGCCGTCGGCGGCGATCGTGCACTTCTCGTTGTCGCCGGTCTTGCAGAATTCGGCGCGCAGGCCGCCGGGGTTCACCACGCCGATTTCGGCGCCGCCGCGGTCCTCGGACGACAGTGAGTCGAGCAGCGAGTCGGCGACGAGGTTACCCATCGTGGATTCGGAGGCACGGTCGTCGCGCGCGCCGTCCTTGAAGGCGGTGGTGATGTCGGCGGCGATGGAGCCGACCGGCTTGCCGCCTTCCTCCTGGCCCTTGGCCACGGCGGCGTCGACGATGCTCTTCACGTTCCTGACGGTGTCGTCGCCGGCGGCCGCGAGCTCGTCGTCGCTCTTGCTGGTGTCGACCGCCACGTTGCCGGACTTGCGGTAGGTGACGGTGCCGGTGGCCTTGTCGTAGTCGAGCACGACCTGGCCGATGTTCGCGGCGTAGCTGCCGGTCTGGATGACCGGGCGTCCGTTGTGGGCCGGATCGGTGTACGAGTACTTCATGTGCGTGTGCGCGGTGAAGATCACGTCGACCGCCGGGTCGGTGTCGTCGACGATCTTCCTGAACACCGGGCTGGCGGCCTTCTGCTCGTCGATGGTCGGCTTGGCGGTGGCGTCATCCTCGTTGGAGGCGGCGCCCTCGTGGTATTCGGCCACGATCACGTCGGCCTCGCCGTTCGACTCGTCGCCGTCGGTGAGCTGACGGGCCACGCGGTTCACGGCCTCGACCGGGTTGCCAAACTCGATGCCTTTGATGCCGCCGGGGGAGACGAGCGTGGAGGTCTCCTGCGTGACCACGCCGATCACGCCGACCCGCACGCCATTGACGTTCTGGATGCTGTATTCCTGAAGCGCCGGCGTACCGGTGCCCTTCTTGTACACGTTCGCGCCGAGATAATCCCACTGCGCGTTGCGCTTGCCGTCGGTGCCGATCACGCGGCCGGTCAGGTCGTCGTACCCCTGGTCGAACTCGTGGTTGCCGACCGCGGAGGCCTTGAGCCCCAGCGCGTTGAGCACGTCGATGGTCGGCTGGTCCTTCTGCGCCGACGAATTGAACAGCGAGGCGCCGATGCTGTCGCCGGCCGCCAGCAGCAGCGACGAATCCGGGTGCTCGGCGCGCAGCTGCTCGATGGTAGCGGCGAACGGCACCGTCAGGTTCTTGCCGATGCGGCCATGGAAATCGTTGAAGTTCAGCAGATTCAGCGTGGCCGTGCCGCCGGTCGTGCCGGAGGCCGAGATTCCGATGATCACCGGATCATGGTCGGAGGCACGGAACTGATCGGCCTGGTACAGGTTCTTCGCATTGTAGTTGTAGCGCGAGTATTCCAGCGCCACGGATTCGACGGAGTTGATGTTCCAGATGTCCGCGCCGGTCACGGACCGCATCGCAGCCTCGTTGGCGAAGATGTGGTCGAGCGAGCCGACCCCTCCGCTCGTGTTGCCGGATTCGTCCTTGACGGTGTAGGCGTAGGTGTACTTGCCGGTCTTTTCGCTCACCTGCTCGCTCAGGTCGGTGTATCCGGCCGCCACGATCTTCTGGATCGGTTTTTCGGCGTAGTAGGCGTTGAAGTCGCCGACGAGGAAGACCTTCTCCAGCTTGAGATCGCTCTTCACCTCATCGGTGAACGCGAGCAGCGCGTCGGCTTGCGCCTGACGGGTGTAGTCGGCGTTGCCGGAGCCGTCGCCGGGATCCTGGTTGAGCGCGTTGCTCGCCGAGCCCTTGGACTTGAAGTGGTTGGCGACGACGAGGAACGCGTCGGAGTCGGCGGCGCCCTTGGCCTTGAACGCCTGGGCGTCGGGCTGGCGGCCGTGCTCGTAGCCGTTCTTGCCGTTGAACGCGTCGGAGTCGGTGAGGATTCGGGTTTCGCCGACGGTCGCGACCTTGGCGGGCTTGTAGATGAACGCGGTGCGGATCACGTCCTCCACGTCGAGGTCGGGGACGGTCTGCGGGCTGGGCACGTAGGCCCAGGTGCCTTCGCCGGCCTGCTCGTTGAGCGCGTCGACCAGCGTGGAGAGCGCGTAGTCGCGGCGCTCGCCCTTGAATGATGCCGGCACGGAGCTGGCGGCCTTGGCAGAGTTCTCGATCTCCTCCAGCGAGACCACGTCGGCGCCGAGGTTGTTGATGGCCTTGACGATCTTCGCCCGCTGGCGTTCCATGTTGGCCTTGTCCCATGCGCCGCGCACGTCGCAGTTCTTCGCGGTGACCGGGTTGCCGTCGCGGTCGGTGTAGGCGTTGCTCGTGGAGCAGCCGGTCTTGTCGGCGGTGGTGGAGAAGTAGTTGAGCACGTTGAACGTGGCGAGCCTGATGTCGCCTCCGACCGCGGCCAGATCGGGCGTGTCGGTGCGGGTGCTGGTGAACGTCACCGGCTGCGCGTCGGCGTTGTCTCCGGTCAGGCGTTCGGTCGGCTGGAAGCGCCACGCGCTGTTGCGGTAGTCGAGCACGACGGGCTTGGTGAACGTGACCTTCTCGCCCACGCGCACCGGCTGGTCGTTCGACAGGTACGGCAGCGGCGTGTCGGCGTTGTCCGGGTACTTCGTGTCGAGGAAGTTGCGGCTGGAGCCGTCGTCCAGGTACACGCCCTCGGCTTCGATGCGGTCGAGTTCGGCCTGGTATGCGGCACCGGTTTCGGCGTCGCCCTTGAGGCCCTTGACGGTGGGGTTGAGGAACGGCTTGTTCGATGCCGCGAGTCCGATCTCGCCGTACTTGTTCGTGTTGTACACGTCCGAAACGGTGTAGTCGCCCTGCGGCGCGATCAGCATGCTTTCCAGGCTTTCGCGCTCGGTGTCGGTCTTCGGGAACGCCACGGTGGAGGCCTTCGGGGCCTCGACCTTGTCGGAGAGCTTCGTGACGGAGCTCGCGTTGAGCTCGGTCAGGCCGTAGTATTCGCTGATCGTGCCGTTGACCTTGACATAGTCGCCGATCTGAAGATCCTTGACGTTCTTCGAATCGTATACGAACAGGCCGTCGGACGCCTTGTGCTCGGCGAGGTTGACCGCGCCTCCGGTTGCCGGAGTCTGGATGGTGTAGCCGTTGAATCCGCCGTCCGGGTAGGCCGCGGTCACCACGCCTGTGGTGGTCACGGTCTTGCCGACGCACGGGCTGGTGTCGGTGGTGCCCTGGATCTGCGCGATTTCGGCCTCGCCGGTCGGGCAGTCGCCGGGCGTCGGGTCTGGTTTCGGTGTCGGCTGGGATTCTTCGCCGGTGCCTTCGGGGGTGATGTCGGCGCTCAGCGTGAAGTCGGCGCTGTTGTCGTTTGTGTCCACGCCGTTCGTGCGGTTCAGCGACTTCACGTCGGCGTTGCTCTTCGGCGCGGTGGCAGCCGCCTTCTCGAACGTGTTGGTGTCGCCGTAGCCGAGCGCGTCGATGATGTCGGCGTTCGCCGTGGTGTCGCCGACGGCCGGGCTGAGCTTGCTTGTCGTGGCGGCGAGGAACAGCGTGCCTTTGGTGCCGCTGGCGTTGAGGTTGGTGGCGGTGGCGTCCGCTTGCGGCAGCTCGGCACCGTCGGAGCCGTTCGAGCCCGCCTTGATCAGATAGTGGCCCTTGGCCTTGATGACGCCGGTCAGGTCGGCGGCGGCGTTGCTCGCGCCCGTGCCGCTCGCCGGACGGTACTGCAGCGAGGTGCCGTCGAGCGTCACGTCATTGTCGGTGGTGTTGTACAGTTCGATGAATTTGTTCTTGTATGCGGCGCCCTTGCTGCCGCCGGACAGATACGCCTCGTTGATGACGACGCCCGACCAGGACGCCGCGGTCTTTTCCTCGGTCGGCTGCGCGTAGGCTGCGGTGACTGGCATCGCCACCAGCGGCACCAGCAGCGCTGCCGAGACCAGCAGGCTTTGAATGCGTGTTGAAATACGCATGGTACTCCTTCTTGCTGAAGATTCCCGAGCGACGCGTCGCAGGGCGCGAACGGTCGTCGCACGGGAACCGATGTGCAACGCCAGCGTAGGAAGCCCGAAGAGACGGCACATGGAGCCGCAATGAACGTCATGTGAATCCGCTCGGAACTCTGTTCTCCGGCTCCGTAGTCGGATGCGGCGATGCAACGGCCGCGCCGGCCGAGGGGAGGGAGCGGCCGTGATGTGTGCGGCGGGCCGTTCAAGGGCCGGTCGAGGGGTATTGTCCGTGTCGGCTTACGGCGGTAGTGTTAGGCACATGCTTGATATTCAATTCATTCGCGAACATGCTGACATTGTCAAGGAATCCCAGCGCAAGCGCGGCGAATCCGTCGAACTAGTCGACGAGGTGCTGCGCTCCGACGAGACCCGTCGCTTCGCGCTCAAGGAGTTCGAGGAGGCCCGCGCCCAGCAGAAGGAGATCGGCAAGAAGGTTGCCGCCGCGCCCGCCGACGAGAAGGCCGCGCTGATCGCGCAGACCAAGGAGCTGTCCGCCAAGGTCGCCGAATACAAGGCCACCGCGGACGTCGCCGCCGAGGAATACACCACCGCCATGTGGAAGCTGTCGAACGTCGTCGAACCCGAGGCCCCGGAAGGCGGCGAGGACGATTACGTTGTCGTCAAGAAGGTCGGCCAGCCCCGCGACTTCGCGGCCGAAGGCTTCGAGCCGAAAGACCACCTGACCCTCGGCACCGGCGTGGCCGGCATCGACATGCGCCGCGGCGTCAAGGTCGGCGGCTCCCGCTTCTACTTCCTGCGCGGCGCGGTCGCCCGCATGCAGATCGCCATGCTGACCATGGCCGTCGATCAGGCCGAGAAGCACGGCTTCGTGCTCGCCATCACCCCGACGCTGGTGCGTCCCGAAGTCATGGCCGGCACCGGCTTCCTCAACTCCCACGCCGACGAGATCTACCGTCTGCGCGAGCCTGACGAGCAGTACCTGGTCGGCACCTCCGAGGTGGCGCTCGCCGGCATGCACGAGAACGAGATCCTCGACCTGTCCAACGGCCCGCTGCGCTACTGCGGCTGGAGCTCCTGCTACCGCCGCGAGGCCGGCGCCGCAGGCAAGGATACGTCCGGCATCATCCGCGTGCACCAGTTCGACAAGGTGGAGATGTTCGTCTACACCAAGCAGGAGGACTCCTACAAGGAGCACCAGCACCTGCTGAGCATGGAGGAGGAGATGCTCGCCAAGGTCGAGGTGCCGTACCGCGTCATCGACACCGCCGCCGGCGATCTCGGCTCCTCCGCAGCCCGCAAGTTCGACACCGAGGCGTGGATCCCGACCCAGGGCCGCTACCGCGAGCTCACCTCCACCTCGAACTGCACCGAGTACCAGGCCCGCCGCCTGAACATCCGCGAGCGCAACGAGGACGGTTCCACCCGCGCGGTCTCCACGCTCAACGGCACGCTGGCCACCACGCGCTGGCTCGTCGCGATCCTGGAGAACCATCAGCAGAAGGATGGCTCCATCGAGATTCCGCAGGCCATGCGCCCCTACATGGGCGGCAAGGAAGTCATCGAGCCGACCAAGTGGGAAGCCTGATCGCTTCGGCGTCGACCGCATCCGGTGGCGGAGAACATCCACGCCGGATGTATAATTGAATCTTGTGCGCTTCGTGGCGCACATAAGGACAGGTGTCTGAGCGGCCTAAAGAGACGGTCTTGAAAACCGTTGTGGTGCAAGCCACCGCGAGTTCGAATCTCGCCCTGTCCGCATATCGGGGTTCCGGGTGCATCGCCTGGAACCCTTTTTGTCTATTGCCGGCATATCCGCGGTCCGGCATCTGGGGATTGTGCCACACCACGTCAATTTGTGGTCAAAATCGCATTGTGTGGCACAGCGTTTGCCACACAATGCGATTTCGACGCGTTTTTGAGCTGGTATGGCAACGAACAAGAATTCAGGAACCGCCATTTTCCAATGATCTGAGGAATTCGCCCGAATTGTCCTGAATCGGCGCTGTACCACACCAGCACAAAAACCGCCAAAAATCGCATTGTGTGGTACAGGGGCGGTTGAAAGCGGCGCGGCGCGGCGTGATGCGGGCGCGCCATGTCCCATTCTTTGTATATATTGTTAACAAAATCCGGCAATGTTCGCCGGCGCGGTTCTTACTGAAAATCAAGAGAAGACAAGGGCAATCAATGATGGTTTCATCCGCTCGTCATCGTCGTGGGCACTCGCCCGAACATCCTCCGACCTGCCCCCGATCATGGCGGCGTCGCGCGACGGCCCTGCTCGTCGCCATGGCGACACTCATGTGCGGCCTGATCACATCCGGACGCCTCGCGCGCGCCGTGGAACCGGCGATCGCCGGCGTCACGGCGAGCGGTGCCGCCGCGGACGGCCATGCTGCGGCCGCCGCAGTCGACGGCGATCCGGCGACCTACTGGCAGTCGCCCGCAGACTCGTCGATGCAGGACTACCGCCGCTTCCTCGACTTCGACCTGCACGGCACATACAGCATCTCGCAGATCGACATCACCAACCTCACCGGCTCGTACTACCACTACGAGGTCTATCTGTCCAAGGACGGCGCCGACTACGGCAAGGTGGCCTACAAGAGCGATGACGCCCCCGCGAGCGGTGCCGCCGACACGCATCCCATCGATGCCACCGAAGCCGCATACGCGCGCATCAGCGTCAGCTACAACTCCGCCGCCCAGCAGGTCAACCTCGCCGAAGTCGCTTTCCACGGCACCAAGGTCTCCGACGAGCAGGCCAGCCCCAAGGCCATCTCCGTCACCGACTTCGACTCAAGCTCGTGGGGCCGGGAGTGGGCCCGCGTAGAGACCGACTCCGACTATGCCGCCGAGAAGACCGTCACCGAGGTCAGAAACCTCGTCGGCCGCGTGATCGGCGAGCGGTGGGTCGACAAGTTCGACTTCCAGCTGCGCGGCAAGGCCGACGGCAAGGACGTGTTCGAAATCTCAGACACCGGCGACGGCCGGATCTCCATCCGCGGCAACAACGGCGTCTCGCTCGCGTCCGGCCTCAATTATTATCTGCGCCACTGGTGCAAGGTCGACTACAACCCGCTGTTCGGCTCCCAGCTGTCCATGCCGGAGAGCCTGCCTGCAGTCGGCCGGAAAATCCTCAAATACACGAACTACGAGTACCGGTACGCGCTCAACTTCTGCACCTACTCGTACACGATGGCGTTCTGGAACTGGGATGATTACGAGCCGTTCCTCGACTGGGCGGCGATGAACGGCGTGAACCTCATGCTCGACATCGTCGGACAGGAGGAGGTGCTGCGCGAGACGCTCACCCAATACGGCTACAGCGACGACGAGGTGCGCGAATACCTGTCCGGGCCGGGATACTACGCATGGTTCTACATGCAGAACCTGTACTCGGTCGGAGGCCCCCTGCCCGCCGCATGGTTCGAGCAGCGCGTCGAGCTCGGCCGCAGGATACACGACCGCATGCAGGCGTACGGCATCACGCCGGTCATCCAGGGCTTCGGCGGTCAGGTGCCGGCCGACTTCCAGGAGAAGAACCCGACGTCGGTGGCCGCGTCGTCCGGCACATGGTCCGGTTTCGACCGCCCGTACATGATCAAGACGTATCTGACCGACGCCGACAAGGCGGCCGGCAAGGAGGACTACTTCCAGAAGGTCGGCGACACGTTCTACAAAGCTCAGGAAAGCGTGTTCGGCAAGGTGTCGAACTACTACGCGGTCGATCCGTTCCATGAGGGCGGCACGATTCCAGACGGCTTCGACATCGTCGACATCTACCGCACCGTGCAGCGCAAGATGCTCGACCATGACCCGGCGGCCGTGTGGGTGATGCAGCAGTGGCAGTGGGGCATCGACGAAACGAAGCTCTCCGGGCTCGCGGACAAGGGCCAGGCGCTCGTGCTCGACCTGCAAAGCGACCTGCGCTCGCAGGCCAGCCCGATGGAGAACCAGGGCGTGCCGTGGGTGTGGAACATGTTGCACAACTTCGGCGGACGCATGGGCCTTGACGGAGTGCCGGAGGTGATCTCCCAGGACATCACGAAAGCCTACAACTCCAGCGGTTACATGCGCGGCATCGGCATCACGCCCGAAGCCATCGACAATTCGCCGATCGTCTACGAGCTGCTGTTCGACATGACCTGGGAACAGGATCCGGTCGACTACCGCTCCTGGACGCAGGAGTATGCCGAGCGCCGGTACGGCGGAACCGACGGGACGATCGAGAAGGCGTGGGACATCCTGCTTGACACCGCCTACAAGCACACGGACGGCGAATACTATCAGGGCGCGAGCGAATCCATCATCAACGCCCGCCCGTCCGACAACACCATCGGCTCGGCGTCCACGTGGGGCCACAGCGACATAGATTACGACAAGCGGCAGTTCGAGAAGGCCGCGGCCCTGTTCGAGCAGGCGTATGACTCGTACAAGGACTCGGCCGGCTTCCGCTACGATTACGTCGACGTGATGCGGCAGGTGCTGGCCAACAGCTTCCAGGAATACCAGCCGCTCGCCGGGCAGGCGTACAAGTCGGGCGATCTGGAGACGTTCCGGACACTGTCGTCCCGGATGCTGGACATCATCAAGGCGCAGGACAAGCTGCTTTCCAGCTCGGACGACTTCCTCGTGGGCGCATGGATCGACGACGCCCGCACGATGCTCGACGGCGCGGACGATTGGACCGCCGACCTGTTCGAGCTCAACGCGCGTGCGCTCGTCACCACGTGGGGTCTGAACAAGAACGGCTCGCTCATCGACTATTCCAACCGCCAGTGGGCCGGGCTGACCGGCGACTACTACTATCGGCGGTGGAAGACGTACGTGGACAACCGGCTGAACAAACTGGAGCACGGCACCGACTTCACCGACCCGGACTGGTTCGACTACGGCTGGCAGTGGGCGAACCGCAAAAGCGACGAGGACGGGTATGGTTTCGCGACCGAAGCCGCGGATGACGTCGACCAGAAAGCGCTCGGCAAGATCATCCTCGACCAGTATTCGGTCACCGCGATGGACGACGTCACCGACGGTAGCACCGCGGTCGAACGCACGAACCTGGCGCTGGGACATGACGTGACCGACGAGGACACCGGCACCGTCGTCCCGGACGTGACCGACGGCAACACCGACACCGGCTGGACGCAGACGGGCAAGACCGACGCCACGCTGGTGGTCGACCTCGACGGCACGTATTCGATCACCGGCGCCGGCATCACCCTGCAGCAGATCGCGGCCGACTTCCCGCTGCGCTACGAGATCGAGGTCTGGAACGGCTCGGGATGGGTCGAGATAGGCCGCAGCGAAGCCGATGCCGTCAGCTCCAAGAACGAGGTCGACGCCGACATACTCGGCTCCAAGGTGCGTTGGAAGTTGCATTCGACGAACGGGCGGGACCTGACCGGCATCTACGAGCTGTCCGTCTGGGGAGCCGCGCAGCCGCAGCCCGAGTACACGAACCTGGCGCTCGGCGGCGCCGCAAGCGCCGGCCCCAGCGAGCGGCCCGCGTCGAACGGCAACGACGGCGACGACGGTACATTGTGGGTCGGCAACGGGTCCGACCCGAACTGGTATCGGATCGACCTGGCGTCGGCGCAGCGTGTGGACCGCGTGCGGCTCGTGTTCGAGACGGCCGGCCGCCTGTTCCAGTTCCGGGTCGTCGCGGGGCTCGCTGACGGTACCGAGCGGACACTGATCGACGAGACGCAGAACCAGGGCGCCCTCGATCAGGTGTATGCGGCGAATCTTGGCGAGGAGGTCGAACACGTCACCGTGGAGTTCACAGGGTCGGTCGGCGGCACCGCATGGCCGGCGCTCGCCGAACTCGAACTGCTGCAGGAAGCCGGCGACACCATCGAAGGCGTGAACATCGCCACCTCGGCCGCCATCACGTCGTCGCCCACCAAGGACGCGCCCGAGAACGCCGGCGCGCTGGTGGACGGCAAGGCGACCGCATGGGTGTCCCGCGACGGCGCCACGCCGGCATGGTTCCAGCTCGACTACGCCAAGGCCCGTGAGGTCGACAGCATACGGCTCAAGTTCGAGGAAGGCCAGCCCGACCGCAGCATGCAGTTCACGTTGAAGGTGATCGACGCGAACGGCCACGAACATACGGTCGCCGAACGAACCGAAGCCGACCTGGGCAAACAGCAGGGCATCGTGATGGACGTGCCGGTCGGCATGAGCATCACACGCATCCGCATGGACATCGCCAACGCCCGCATCCCCTCCAGCGGCTCGCCCGCATGGCCACTGGTGTCCGAGATCGAGGTCTACGCGACGCCCGGCAACGTGGCTCGCGACGCCAAGACGACGGCCTCGGACGGCTCGACGCTCACGGTTGCCGACCTCGCCAAGCTGACGGACGGAGACCGCGACAGCGCGGCCACCTTGACGGCCACGGCCGACAAGACCCTGACATTCACGCTCGCGAAGGCCGCAGACATCAACATGCTCGGCCTGCTGGCCTCCGGTAACAGCAAGCCGGTGCGGTTCAAGGCCGAATACCGCGTGGTGCCGCAGGACGGCGGCGGTGCGGGCGATGGTGCAGCCGACCAGTGGAAGACGCTGACCGACTATTCCGGCAATGCGCAGATGAAGCCGGAGATCGTGGCCCGCCTTGCACAGCCCGTCTACACCGACGCGGTACGCATCACCGTGCTCAACGAGAACCCCGTCGCCATCAACGAGTTGTACCTGTATCAGGCGGATGCAGGGGCGTCTCTGGAAAGCTACCTCTCGTCCGTCGAGACCGCGCTCGGCAAGCTCACCGTCGGCGAATACGCCGGCAACGTCACCCGGGCGGCGAAGACCAAGCTCGAAGTCGTGCTGGAGCAGGCGCGGGCGGCGCTGAACGCCGGACTGACCTCGCGCGAGGCCGGCCGGTGGACGACGACCGTCGAAGACGCGGTGTCCGAGTTCTACCGCACCGGCTACGTGTCGCTCGACCGCAACGCGCTGTATGTGGCGATCGATGACGCCGCGGCGCTGATCGCGTCTCTGGACGCGCATGGCCTGCCCGCGTCGTCGGCCGCATTGGCCGAGGCGAGGGCAAGCGCCAAGCAGGTCTCCGACGCCTACGGCACGGTGACACAACAGGATCTCGATAACGCCGCGGCTGCGTTGCGGCGGTCGGCCGACACGGCGCTCGCGCAGCTTGACGCGCAGGAGCGCTATCAGGTCGTGCTGGATGCGGCGGTCAAGACGCTGGAGGACGCGCAGACGGCGGGCAGCGTCGGCGAATACGAGGGGCAGCATCCGCAAAGCGCCGCGGACGCTCTGCGCCAGGCCATCGACGACGCCAAGGCCGCACACGATGCGGCCGCCGGAGACGCCGATAAGGTGGACGCCGCGGCGGACGCGCTGCGCCAGGCGACGACCGCGTTCAACGAGTCAATCGTGCACATCGATGCGGCCGCGTTGGATGCGGCGAAGCGGGCGGCGAACGGTCTGGTCGAATCGCAGTACGACAGGGCTGCGTGGGCGACGATGCGCGAGGCTCTTGCCGCCGCCGTAGCCACCGACATGGCGCACATCTCCCAGTCCGACGTGGACGCCCTTGCGGCACGGCTGAATGATGCCATCGCCGCGCTGTCCGACGCGCGTCTGGACCGTGGCCCGTTGTCCGACGCCATCGCGTCGGCTCAGGCTCTCAGGGAAGGCGATTACACTGCCGAATCGTGGAAGGCGTTCGCCGAGGCGTTGGCCGCCGCGCAGGAGGAGTGCGGACGGCGATCCACCACGCAGGGCGATCTGGACAAGGCCGTAAAGGCCCTGACTCAGGCTCGCGACGGGCTGGAGCGCAAGCAGCCCGGCGGCGGTGAGGAACCAGGAGGTGGCGAGGATCCCGAACAGCCTGGCAGCGGCGGACAGCCCGAGCGTCCCGGTGGCGTCAAACCCGGCGCCGGCGGCAACGCCGATACCTCCAAACCCGGCACGGCGGGCACGGAAACCCTCTCGAAGACGGGCGCCCAGACGCTGCTGCTCGCAGTGACGGCATGCATCATGCTTGCCGCGGGATTCTCCATCACGACGGCGCGCTCCCGTCGCCGGTGACCGGCCATACCGACGTGCTCGCGCGCACATACGGTCTCCTTCACGACCATATCGCGCCGCCAAAGACACCCCCGTAACTCCCCGTCATAACCCCTTAGAAACATAGTCCCCCAAATATCTTCCCGCCGGCGCTACACTTCGAAATCACGGGGGGGGGGGCTTGTTTTGCGCTTTTTGCGTAGGATGAACCCTCCCGAAGCAAAAGTGAAGGATATATCATGTTTCGGGAAAATCGACGCTTCGTCGTCAGGTTCAGGCAACGATTATCAATATCATCCAGCAAATATACAGGCGATGCCGCCGCCGCAAACGCGGTGCACAAGGCGCAATCCCCAGTCATGCGCGTGGGTGATGAGGCCCCGCTGACCGCCGCCAAGGCCGGATCCGCCGCTCCGGCCGCCAACATCGCTCTGGCCGCAACGCTTGACATCGCCAATGGCGTCGACGTCATCCTGACCGGCGAAGTCGATGGTCACATGATCGATTCCATGGCCGATGCCAAGCCCGTGCTGAAAACCTCCACCCCCGACGCGCCGAACACCCCCGAACCCTCGGAAGTCCCTGTGAAGTCGGAGACCTACGCCGCGGTGACATCCGTCGCGACTGTTTTGGGCGAGACACGGCTGCCAGGCACATCGCCGATGATGAACCGCGCACGCCGCGAATCGCATATCGGCGGCTGACCCGGCCATCCGCCTGCCTTTCACGAGGCAGGGCGGGCGTCCCGATTCGGAGGATACTGCGGGGAAGACAGTGCAGTGAATCCCGGCGAACCTCCGTTTCATGTTCATCTCTATCGATGAGAAGAGTGCTGGAGGGCACCATCATGAAAGACAGAGAGTTTGACGACGACGAGATTGACTACCTGCGTTCACTGCCTGCCGTGAACAGCGTCGGACGGAACCGCATCCGATACACCGACCAGTTCCGCGAATACTGCATGCAGCGGTATCGTGCGGGGGACTCGCCGACGGGTATATTCCGCGACGTCGGGCTTGACCCGTCGCTTATCGGATACAAGCGCATCGAACGGTGCATCGCGCGCTGGAAGATGATGGAACCGGCTGATGACGACGCCGAGCCGATATCCGCTGACAAGTTCCCGCGTACCGGCAATCCGCTGATTCCGCCGGCGCCGATTCGCGCGGCCACGATCCGCGAGAATTTCGGCGGATCGGAGGCCAAGGACCTGCGCGATATGCTCATAGCGCAGCAGATCCGGTACATCCACGAGCTGACCGCGGAGAACGACAGGCTCCGCGAACGCAACCGGAGACTCGAATCCGGACTGCGGGAGGATGAGGGCGAGACCGGCGAGCAGAGCGGGGAGACGGACCAGCCCACGCTCTGACGCCAGCTTGGTACTGTCGCGTAGCGACTGGGGGCGGTCCCGGAGCGGTTCTCGCCGCGCCAAAATCCCGCGATATGATGCAATGCATGGTTCTTTCTGAGAGGAATGGGCCATGAGATGCACGCGCATCACTACTATGGTGCGTATGACTGATTCCGTTTCCGCCACGCCAACCGCGTGGACCAATCCACTGCGCGATCCGCGCGATTTGCGCCTGCCGCGCATCGCAGGACCGTGCAGCATCGTGATCTTCGGCGTGACCGGCGATTTGTCGCGCAAGAAACTGCTGCCCGCGATCTATGACCTCGCCAACCGCGGCCTGTTGCCGCCGAGCTTCGGACTGACCGGCTTCGCACGCCGCGACTGGACCGAAGACCATTTCAGGGATTTCGTCCGCGAGCACGTGCAGCAGCATTGCCGCACCCCGTTCCGCGAATCGACGTGGAAGCAGCTCGCAAAGGGCATCCGTTTCGTACAGGGGACGTTCGATGACTCCGCGGCGTTCGCGCGGTTGAGCGACACGGTCGCTGAACTGGACCGCGACCGGGGCACGCGCGGCAACCATGCCTTCTACATGTCGGTGCCGCCGCGGGCGTTCCCCGTGGTGGCGCGTCAGCTCGCCGACTGCGGACTGGCCCGCTCGTCCGAGGGCGCATGGCGACGCGTGATCATCGAGAAGCCGTTCGGCCACGATCTGGCCAGCGCCAAGGAGCTCGACCGTGTGGTCTCCGAGGTGTTCGACCCGTCGAGCGTGTTCCGCATCGACCATTATCTCGGCAAGGAAACCGTGCAGAACATGCTGGCGCTGCGTTTCGCCAACGCGATGTACGAGCCGATCTGGAACGCCAACTACGTCGACCACGTGCAGATCACGATGGCCGAGGACATCGGCGTGGCCGGCCGCGCCGGATACTATGACGGCATCGGCGCAGCGCGCGACATCATCCAGAATCATCTGCTGCAGCTGCTGGCCCTGACCGCCATGGAGGAGCCGGTCTCGTTCACCGCCTCCGACCTGACCGCCGAGAAGACGAAGATCCTCTCCGCGGTGCGTCTGCCGAAGGACCTCGCCGCACACACCGCTCGCGGACAGTACGCCGCCGGCTGGCAGGGCTCGCATGACGTCGTCGGATACCTGGAGGAGAAGGGCATTGACCCGGCGTCTACCACCGAGACCTATGCGGCGATCCGGCTTGACATCGACACCCGCCGCTGGGCCGGTGTGCCGTTCTATCTTCGTACCGGCAAGCGTCTCGGCAAGCGTGTCACCGAGATCGCCGTCGTGTTCAAACGCGCGCCGCACCTGCCGTTCGAGTCGACCGCGACACGCGAGCTCGGCAAGAACGCGATCGTGATCCGCGTACAGCCCGACGAGGGCGTGACGATCCGTTTCGGCTCCAAGGTGCCTGGCGGCACGGCGATGGAGGTACGTGACGTCTCGATGGACTTCAGCTACGGCCGTTCGTTCACGGAGAGCTCGCCGGAGGCATACGAGCGACTGATTCTCGACGTGCTGCTCGGCGACCCACCGCTGTTCCCGACCACCGAAGAGGTCAACCTGTCGTGGAAGATCCTCGACCCGATCGAGGAATTCTGGTCCACGCTCGGTCAGCCGCAGCCGTATCGTGCCGGCACATGGGGGCCGACGGAGGCCGATGAAATGCTCGCACGCGACGGACGCCACTGGAGGATGCCATGATTATCGAAATGCCGAACACCCGCACCCGCGAGATATCGCAGAAGATCGACGAGTTGCACGAGGAGCGCGGCGAGTCGGCGACCGGCCGCGTGCTGACGCTGCTGATCTCCACCACCGAGGACGAGCTGGAGCAGGCGCTGGAACTGGCCAACGCCGCCAGCCGCGAGCACCCGTGCCGTGTCATCGCCATCTCCCCGCGGCGTGGAAATGGCGCGCGCAAGCCCGTCGAGGGTGCGCCCAAGCCCGCCGAGGACGCGGATGCGGCGTACGACAATTCCAATCTGGACGCCCAGGTGCGCTTCGGCGCGGACGCCGGTGCGGGTGAGATCATCGTGCTGCACCCGCGTGGTGGGCTGGTCCATCATCCCGACACGTTGGTCATCCCACTGCTCGTGCCCGACGCGCCGGTCGTGGCGTGGTGGCCGAACGAGGCGCCGGCCAACCCGTCCAAGGACCTGCTCGGCGCGATGGCGAGGAGTCGCATCACCGACGCCATGCACTCGTCGAACCCCTACCGCACCATCGAGGATCTGCGCCGCAACTGGTCGCCGAAGAACGTGGACATGGCATGGACGCGCCTGACGGTGTGGCGTGCGATGCTCGCCACCATGCTCGACCAGCCGCCGCACCTGCCGATCAGCACGGTGAAGGTCTCCGGTCCGAAGGGCTTCCTGCCCATGGATTTGCTGGCGGCCTGGCTGCGGCTGAAGCTCAACGTGCCCGTCATCATGGAGGAGGTGCCCGGCGCGACCGCCGTGACCGGCGTATACCTGACGCGCGCGGACGGGACGCTCAGTCTGGAGCGGCCGGACGCGAAGGAGGGCATCGCCGTCATCAGCACGCCTGGCCAGTCGCCGCAATCCATCAGCGTACCCACGAGGACGCTTGAGGAATGCCTGAGCGAAGAGCTGCGTCAGCTCGACCCGGATGAAGTGTATGCTGAAGTCATCACTCAGGGATGGAATCTGATTCATCCTGCCGAATAAGCACTGTCGGGCCGGCGTCTCGACCGCAAGGCGCCGGCCCGACGGCAATCGGTGAATCAACGAATGAACGACGATGCGTGAGCGTCACGGAACCGTCACGCGCCCATGCCCGGGCGCGGGTTTCGGACGCGTGAAGACCGAATCAGAACGACAAAGGAGCTGTAACTGATGTCGCAAAGAAAAACCGTAACATGCCCGAACCCCGATGTTCTGGCGCAAGCTGTGGCCGTGCGCGTGCTGACCACGATCAGGAACCTGCTCGCCGAACCGGGGCGCAGCCGCGTGGATATAGCGCTGACCGGCGGGACCGACGGCAATCGCGTGCTGCGCGCGATCGGCACCGACCCGCTGGCCGATGACCTGGACGCCTCGCGCGTGCACATCTGGTGGGGCGACGAGCGGTTCGTGCCCGAGGACAGCGACGACCGCAACGCCAAGCAGGCGCGGCGGTTCCTGAACATCCTGGTGGAGCGCGGGCTGATGCCGGAGGAGAACATCCACGAGATGCCCGCTGACACGCGCGATGCCGCACAGATCGCCGCAGCCACCGACGAGGAGAACGATGCGGTGCTGGCCGATGCGGCCGCCGCCTACCAGAAGGAGCTGATCGAGCAGCTGGGGGAGGAGCCCACGCTGGACATCGCGTTGTTCGGCGTCGGCCCGGATGCGCATTTCGCGTCGCTGTTTCCCGGCCGGCCTGAAGTGCTGATCGACGACCCGCATGTGCTGGTCGCCGGCGTGCGCGATTCGCCGAAGCCGCCGCCGCTGCGCGTGACGCTCACCGTTCCCATGATCGCCCGTTCGCGGCGCACGTGGGTGTTCGCGTCCGGGGAGCGCAAGGCGGATGCGGTCGCCGCCGCCTTCGCCCAGCCGCGCAATCCGCAGGCCCCGAGCTCCTTCGCCGACGGCGAGGAACTCATCTGGTACATCGACCAGGCCGCCGCCAGCAAGCTGTGAGGTTTGTCTCGGCTATCGGATAGTTCGGTATTTGAAGATTGTTATTTCGGATAGCGAGACAATTCGAGGATTCCGTGGCACGAAACGGCAAAGATGCACGGTTTTGCCGTTTCGTGCCACGTCTCCCGTCGTGAAATATGATCTGATTGGTGTTCATCATGGCATGAGATTGAGGCCGGTCTGTCAATCATGGCGATGCGGTTCGACGATCGTACTGGACAATCCGGTCGTATTGCGAATTTCGTTCACTCCGCCCGAGGGTTCATTGCGTGCCCGGTGCGGTCCGGCATGCGAATGGGATGCAGCGCAAGAAGCGCGCAGGGTTGCGACGCCGATGCGTGTACAACTCCCGCGAAATGGCATAATGCGCGCGTTGTACGGGGCGGAATCTGTACAACAGCCGTTGAAAACGATTGCGCCCACTGTTGTACACCGACGGAGTTCCTGGAAACGTTGGAATTCCAACGAAATGAGGAATGGTGTGCGAGGTCTCTCGGGACGGTGTATGTACAACTGCTGCGTTTGCCTACAATGCGCGCGTTGTACAGGAGGATATGCACCGCCGGCGGTGACTGGGCGTTGATTGGTGATGTTGGGATGCGGCTGGTTGCGATTACTGTGCGCGAAAAACGTCTGTGTGAAAAATGGGAACCACACGATATGAATGGTGTGCCGATGAAACACGATGGCGCAGACGCCCCTAGGGGAGCCTGCGCCATCATTCGTATGGTTCGCGTTCGATCTGCGAGCGGTAGAGAGGGGCTTGTGGTGAGGCTCGGTGTTTGCTTATGACCAGGCTCGCCTTCGGCCCCTACGATTGGGGTCTCGCTTCGCGAGGCTCGGTGTCTCCTCGCGGCTGTCACCGGAAATCACGCAATGATTTCCTCACGGCCAGGCTCAGCCCACAACGTGTGGAAAGCACCGGGCATGTCGGTGCGCTGGTAGGTGTGGGCGCCGAAGTAGTCGCGCTGGCCCTGGATCAGGGCGGCGGGCAGGCGCGGGGAGCGCAGGCCGTCGAAGTACTCCAGCGAGGAGGCGAACACCGGCACCGGGATGCCGAATGTAATCGCACGGGAGACCACGCGTCGCCACGAGCGCTCGGCGGTCTCGATCGCGTCCTTGAAGTACGGGGCGAACAGCAGAGACACGTTGGCTTCGCCGTTCTCGAACGCGTCGGAGATGCGGTTCAGGAACTTTGCACGGATGATGCAGCCACCGCGCCAGATGCGCGCCACCGCAGCCAGATCGATCTTCCAGTCATACACCTTGGCGGCTTCGGTGATCTCGTTGAAGCCCTGGGCGTACGCGACGATCTTCGAAGCGTACAGCGCCTCGCGGATGTCATTGATGAACGCGACCTTGTCTTCCTCGGCCATCGGCACCACGCCGGACGGTCCCTCGAAGTCCTGCTTCTGGGCTTCGGCGCGAAGCTCGGCCTGCCCGGACAGTCCTCGCGCGAACACGGCCTCGGCGATACCGGTCACCGGCACGGCCAGATCAAGCGCCGACTGCACGGTCCACGTGCCGGTGCCCTTCATGCCCGCGTGATCCACGATCACGTCGACCAGCGGCTTGCCGGTCTTCTTGTCGACTTGATGCAGCACGTCGGCGGTGATCTCGATCAGGTAGGACTCCAGCTCGGTCTTGTTCCACTCCTCGAACACGTCGCCGATCTCGGCCGGCGTCATACCGAGCGCGCGACGCATCAGGTCGTAGCTCTCGGAGATGAGCTGCATGTCGGAGTATTCGATGCCGTTGTGCACCATCTTCACGAAATGGCCAGCGCCGTTCTCGCCGATATGCGTCACGCACGGCTCACCCTCGGCCTTCGCCGCAATGGACTCAAAGATCGGCTTGAGCGTCTTCCAGGACTCCTCGCTGCCGCCGGGCATCATCGAGGGTCCGAGCAGGGCGCCTTCCTCGCCGCCGGACACGCCGCAGCCGACGAAGTGCAGTCCGCGGGCGCTGATCGCCTTCTCGCGGCGGATCGTATCGGGGAAGTGCGCGTTGCCGGCGTCGACGATGATGTCGCCCGGCTCCATCAGATCGGCCAGCTGGTCGATCATCGCGTCGGTCGGCTCGCCCGCCTTGACCATGATGATCGCGGTGCGCGGCTTCTTCAGCGACGCCACGAATTCCTCCATCGTCTTCGCGGGGAAGAACTCGCCCTCGCTGCCATGCTCGGTGATGAGTTTCTCGGTACGCGAATAGTGACGGTTGAACACCGCCACCTTGTTGCCGTGACGGGCGAGATTGCGGGCGAGGCTCGCTCCCATTGCGGCCAGTCCGACGACACCGACGTTTGCTTCAGCGGTCATGCTGTTTCCTTCCGACGAGGATAGGGTTGTGTTCGTTACCAGTGTATGAAGAACGCTCTACGTGGGTGGCGTCCGTTTCACCGTCGGCATGGGAATGTCGCCGCGCCGGTCGTGCCTTGCCTCATACGATGCGGCGGTCGGCTGCCCAGCGGGTCAGTTCAGTGCGGTTGGACAGCTGCAATTTGCGCAGCACGTTTGACATGTGGGTCTCCACGGTCTTGATGGAGATGAACAATTCGGCGGCGACCTCCTTGTATGTGTATCCGCGGGCGATCAGGCGCATGACCTCCTGCTCGCGGCCTGACAGCAGGTCCAGCTCCTCGTCGCGGCCCCGTGCGCCGCCGGCCCCGTCCATCGGCGCCCCCTGGAAGGCGGACAGCACGAATCCGGCCAGTTTCGGCGAGAACACCGCATACCCTTCGTGCACCTGCTTGATGGATGAGATCAGATCGTCGCCGGTGATGGTTTTGGTAACGTATCCGCGTGCGCCGGCACGAATCACCGAGCCGACGTCCTGCGGCGAATCCGACACCGACAGCGCCAGGAACGCGGAAGCGGGGGAGAGCGGCTGCGATTTGGCGAGGATCTCCGCGCCTCCTCCTCCCTCGCCGCCGGGTACGTGCACGTCGAGCAGCACCACGTCCGGTCTGATGTCGGCGATCATCGCGATCGAGCCTTCCACGTCGGCGGCCTGCCCGACGATGTGGAAGTACGGCTGCAGCGTGGCGATGACACCGGCGCGGAACATCTCATGGTCGTCGACGACGGCCACGCGAATCGGCGTCGCCGCAGCTTCGCGGGGAGTGGTATCCGTATCAGTGGCTCTGCCGGACTCCACGCTGCCGAACTCACCGGCCGCCCCTTGCCTCACATCCGCTCCTGATGTCGGTCCGATGCTTGTGCTGTCTGCCTGACCCATATGCTTCACCTGTCGAATCATGTTTCCCTCTGCGTGCGTGTGTATGATGCCGCGCCGGATGGCGGTCGTCCATGCTGCCCGCCGGCGTTCGTGGCATCGCCCCGCTGGTTCGGTTGCCGTCCGCCTGCGACCGGCATGTGCATGCGCACCTCGGTGCCCCAATGCGGCCTCGATACGATCTCCACTGTACCGCCCCGTCGTCGGATCCGCCCGATGATCGACTCGCGGATGCCGAGCCGGCCCTCGGGAATCGCGTTCATGTCGAACCCATCGCCATGATCGCGCACGAAGACCTCAACCTTGTCGGCGCCGGCCTCGCAATACACGGAGATGGGCTCGCCGCCATGCGTCACGGCGTTGATGAGCGCCTGCTGCGTGGCATCGAGCAGCGCGTCGGTCTGGGCGCTGGGCCTCGCGTCGCCCACGGTCACCACTTCGATCGGTTTGCCGTGCTCGTCTTCCGTCTGCGCGGCGATGGCCTTCAGTCCGGCGCTGACCGAACGGTCCGATGTGGTGCGTTCCTGATACAGCCATTCGCGCAGTTCGCGCTCCTGCTGCCGGGCGAGCGAGAACACGGTCTGCGGGTCGTCGCTATGCAGCTGGATCAGGGCGAGCGTCTGCAGCACGCCATCGTGCAGGTGCGCGGTCATGTCGGCACGTTCCTCTTCACGCTCCTTGAGTGCGCGCTCGGTGGATAGGGAGCGGATGAGCGTGCTCACCCAAGGCACGATCGCCAGAGCCGTGCCGGCCAGCAGTACGAACCCGCCGATGATGATGCGGCGAGGGGACGCGCCCCACCCCGGAACCGTGCTGGTGAACACGAAGATCGCATAGCCGACGAACAGAAGCACGATGCCGCCAAGCATCGATGGCAGTTTGCCCTCGTCCGCGTCGAACCGCGACCATGCCAGTCCGAGGCCGCCGACGGCGACGGCCAGCGGCACGATCAGCTCCCGTCCGCCGGCAAACGACAGCAGCACGCTTATGGCGATGAACACCAGGCCGGCCAATGCCACCAGTGAAGGTTTCGGGGCGCGGCGCAGAGCCGCCGCCAGTCCCTCCGGGGAGTCGTCGGCGTCGCTGCGGCCACTGTCACCCGCGGTGCCGGCGTATGCCGCATTGCCGCGGGAGAGCGGCTCGGCGAAACCTGTCGAGGCCGCATCCGACATGGCCTGCGCGGCGGCGACGGGATCGCCGACCGGCATGAACATCCACAGGAACACGTATGCGATGACGCCGGCCCCGAACGCGAGAGCGGCCGCGGCGAACGCGAGTCGCACCAGCCATACGGGCGCTCCCAGATGTAGGCTCACGCCACGGCACACGCCGACGAGGACGCGCCCGTTCCGCGGGCGCATCAATGGCAGGCTCGGTGCGGCGGACGGCGGCTGGGCGCGCCGGGCCTGCCATTGCGCCCGACGGGGCGCGTGCGGCTGCCGGTACGGGTTGTTCGGCTGGGTCATGGTTCCATTGTGCGCCTCCGGGGAAGACGACATGGGGCATAACGCCCCGGTTCAGGGAACAATCAGGGTGTCCCCCGATGCGTGCGGCGGCCGGTTGCTGCTGTAATGGAAGCATGAACGATACAACGTATGCCTATGACGCGGGTGGCGCCGCCGGCCCCGGCACGAATGGTTCGGATTCGTACGGTTCGAATCCGTACGGTTCTCCTGCGCCCGGACCCCAGCCGAAGCCGAAGCGGCAGAGCGACCGGTTCTTCTCGTGGATCCGCGGCAGCGCGATGGAGCGCGGCGACGACCGGTGGATCGCCGGCGTGTGCAGCGCCATCGCGCAGCGCGTGGGATGGAGCCCGACTCTGGTGCGGGCACTGGTGCTGGCGAGCGTGGTGCTATGCGGATTCGGTTTGGCGCTGTATGCCATCGCATGGGCGCTGCTGCCCGATGCGCGGGATGGCCGTATCCTCGGCGAGGAGCTGATCGACGGGCGCTGGGATTGGAACATGCTTGGCGTGATAATCATGATGATGCTGGCGGTCGCCGTCCCCGGTGCCGGTCTCGCGGCGGCCCTGTGCGCGGCGCTGGTGCTGTGGGCCCTGGTGCAGAACGCCAACCGGCGGCATGGCGGATACGGGTCGGGCAGCGGCGTCAGCAATGCCAGCGGTACCGGCGATTCTGAGAACGGCTCATACCGGCGCGGATGGCCGGCCTCGTCATACGCCTATGACGGTGCGGACACGGGAGAGCAGGCGGCCGATGCCGGCACGGCTGGCTCATCAGGGCCCACCGCGCCGGAAACCGCGGGAAGTGCAGCGGAGTCCTCCGTAGCGTCGGTGCGTCAGCCGTTCCAGCAGCCCGCTCCGGGATACGGCTTCGGCCAGCCCCATACCGCCGATCGGCCCGCACGTCCTCCCATGCCGTACCAGTCGTCTCCGTATCGCCCATCGGCGGGGCCTCTTCCGCCGAAATACGAGCGCCGCAAGCCGGCCGGTTTCGCCATCGTCATCGGCATGATCGGGCTGATGCTCGTCTCCGGTGCGGTTCTGATGCTGGCAAACGACAACTCATCCATCGAATCGATGACCCGTGTGCTCACGCTGTGGATTGGCGGCGTCTGCCTGGCTCTGGGTGCTGTCATAACGGTGCTTGGCCTGATGGGACGCCGCTCCGGAGGCCTGATTCCGCTCGCCTGGACCGCCGCGTTCGTCGCGGTCTGCGTACTGGGCGTCAACGTCGCTTACAGCTATACGGTGGATGCCATGCAGTCCGAAGGCGGCACGCTGGTCAATGTTCACGGAGTCACGAAATATGGCACCACCGATCAGCAGATCGCCCGATTGCAACAGGGCGTGCGGTTCGTCGGCACGAATTACGGCGACGACCGCGTCAGCATTGATCTGACGCGAGATGGCGTGCCCGGCATCAGCCCCCACAAGGTGACGGATGTCGACGGAAAGGTCAGGCAATCGACGTGTCCGGTCGGAGACCTGCGCATCTCGGCCTATCGGGCCCGGGTGATTCTGACTTTGCCGCAAGGATGCAGCTTTGCGTTCGGCAAGCGCAGCGACGGGTATCGGCTCGTCGGTTCTATCGGAGGCCGGTATACGATCACCAGAAACCAGTGGGGATACGATTTCCTGCGTCTGGACAACACGTTCTCGGGCCGTTCCGGTGAGAAGCCGGCGTGCGACGGCGGCGCATCCAACCTCGATTACAGCACCATTCCCGAAGGCGGGCCCGAACTGATCATCAACGTGCCGTACACCATCGAGGGGAAAGTGGCCGTCCGTTATGTCGATGACAGCGGCGGATGCTCATCCGATGACGCCCTGTGAGCACTGCGGACGAATGATACAAGGAGCACATCATGAATGACGATCACGATATGACACGGCATCTTCCGAATGCCGAGGCGATGCCTGCGGATTTCGAGCAGACCGAGGCTTTGCCGACACTGGTCGACGGCGTGTCCGAACAGGCTTCTGCCGTCACGCAGGCGTTGCCGGTAGAGCCGACGCAGGCGTTGCCGGTAGAGCCGACACAGACGCTGCCGGTTGCCGAGACAGAGGCGATGCCGGTAGAAAAGGTCGCGGTGCCGCAGACCGAGACCAAGTCGTTGCCGGTTGACTCCGCGTCGACCGAGAAGTTGTCTGCCGAACCACTTGCGGCCGGGGCGGTTTCGGACGAATCAGCGGCCCCCGTGGATGACGGCCAGACCGAGACCGAGCCTGCCGCCGACGCATTCGGGAGTCCCGCCGCCGCTTCCGATCAGCGAACCGGCGATGTTCCGGCCGGAGCCACAACGGCCGGCGATGTTCCTGACAAAGGGCAGCCTCTTGCCGCCGCGCCATCCACAGGCGCGGGCGCCACGCAACAGCCTGATGCCGCCACGGCCTTCGCCGCGGGTGATACAGAGCAGCCCGGTCCGGCACCTCAGCAGATTCCGCTGTACAGCACGCAGCCCCCGCGAGAGCATGACGGATACGGACCGAACCGCCCGGATGCGGGTCCTGCATACGCCGCTCCGGCCGGTCCCTGGGCCCAGCCGGGCGCGGGCTCAAATTACGTGCAAGTGCCGCGGGACGTGCCGATGCGTCCGGTCATCCGCAAGACAGGGCCGAGCGCCGCCACACTGACATTGGGTGTGTTCATGCTGCTGGTCGGCGCGGTGGCGATCCTGTTCGGAGTGAGGTTCCCCAATGGCGTGCTCGCATGGTTCGATATGGATCCCCGCGTGATGTTCGCCATCGGGTGCGCGGTGGTCGGCGGGGCACTGATCCTGATCGCCATCATCTGGTCTCTGGCAAAGATAGCGCGCAACGCACGAACGCCCCATGACGAGTGACATATCGACCGGTGCCTTGCCGGTGCCCTGCCGGCAAGGCACCGATTCCCGCGTCAGCCCTGTGCGGCCTCCGCTTCGGCGAGATCGGCGAAACCAGCGAGGGCGACGGTGTGGGCGATCGTCTCCTCGGTCAGGTTCCGACCCTTCCGGAGTAGATCGTCGACGAAACGCCGGTACAGGGCCATCGTGCGTTCCGAGTAGGTGCTGAGCTCCCCGCGCAGATATGTTTCGAACGACGTGGATTGCGCGGTGTCCTCCGCGGTGCGCAGCACGCGCATGGCCCGGCCGAGTTTCGGGTAGCGGGCGTGGAAGTCCTCGGCCCACGCCACCTGCGTCGCGATGACATGCTCCTGCGTCGCGATACGTTCGTCGCTCAACCGGGGTATGTACGGTTCGATGTTGTCATGGAAATCCTGCGGTGCCGTGGACTCCATCATGCGACCGTACTTCTCCGTGACCAGATTGCGCCCGACGCGCTCGGCTTCGACCAGATCGGCCAGATAACTGTCCAGCAGCGGATCGGGCCATGTCATGAACTGGCTCGTGCGCATCTGCCGGAACACCGGCCAATTGCCTTGGCAGGCGGCCCGCCCGCCCTCGTTGTTCGTGCGCTGGAACTGATCCCATTCATGACGCACTATCCGCTCGATCAGCTGGTCGCTCATCCGCCGTCTCTTTCCCGTTGTCCGTTATCGTCGTTGCCGCCGTCATCTCCCGTGCCGGTCACGCCCTGTCACAGGGAATGCAGACAAGCCGCGTCGCTGGCGATGTGCTCCTCGACATATGGCCGTTGCCACTCCAGGAACGTCTCGTCGCTGCCGGTTAGTCCTTCTCGGCGCAGCTCGGCCACGACCTCGGCGCAGACGTGCTCGATGGTCTGGGATATCTTCTCGGCGACCGGTGCCGACCCCTTGCCGCCCTCGCCGAAACCGGCACCGCCATAGCAGGCGGCGGAGCTCAGCCGCAGCAGCGTCTCCAGCTGCCCGCACACATCGGCGAGCCTCGTCGCCATGCGGGACGACAGCCGCCGAAGCGCGGCGAACCGCCACTTGTAATACGGCAGGTATCCCACGGTGATCGGATTGTTGAGCAGGAACACCAGTGATGCCGCCGCCTGCACGAACTCGCCGATCGACAGCCAGGCGGCCGCACCGTCGCCGCGCGCGAGCATGCGCGGCACATTGTATTGCCCGGCCTGCGCCATCATGCCCAGACGCTTGGATATCAGCGCCAGCCGCACGTCCTCCGGCATGGTCTTGAACCCCTGCCGGGTGTCGAGGAACTTGCCCAACGGGTCGGCGAACACCTCGCCGTTGGTGGCGGCGGCAAGCGTCGCCTCATCCAGCATCAGCCACTCGTGCGGGTTGTTGGTGCTTGGCGCCTGACGGTATCCGGTGATCGACTCGAAGAAATCGCCGATGCGGAACACTCCGTCGCGCCTGCCTGCACCCTGAGCCCTGGCGGTGGACTCGCGCGGGCCGTATCCCATGAACGATTGGGGGAGCGCCTCGTAATCGGCCTGAAGGCGCTCGCCGATCGCCGCATAATCCTCGTCGGTGAGCCATAGACAGAAGCGTGGGCCGAAATCATGGTCGCGCGAGAGATCGTCATCGAACCCGTAGCATTCCGATCCGTGGCCCACCAGTCCCGCCGCGATGCGCCCCTGATATTCCGGGTATTTGTCGGCGATGAGTGGTTTGCCATAGGCGTTCCAGCATTCGCGTGCCAGCTTGAGGCCGCATATGGGTGAGGTGCCGGTGTGTGAGGCGGTAGCGGACGGAACGGCGGCGGATGGGGTGCCGGCGGGTGCTGCGCCGGGCGTGCCGGAACCATTCCCACCTGCGCTCGCATCCTGTGAAACATCCTGTGAAACATCCTGTGAAACATTCGCGGGGGCATGCTCGGAGGCCTCGTGTTCGGCCTGCCGCAGGTTGCTCTCGGTGATGCGGTAATAATCAGTGTCCTTGCCGTAGCATTCCTCGATGACCTGCAGGGCCTGGCAGTACAGGTTCACCGCCTGCCCGTAATCATGCTGGTGGAAACACACCTGCGCGTAGCCGGCCAGCGCCGAAGCGTAATGGGCGCTGTGCTCAAGATGACCATTGCGGTAGATCTCCAACGCCTTCGCCGCATGCCAGCTCGCGGCGGACAGCTTGTCTTCGGCGAGCAGCGTCAACGCCAGATTCGTGTGCGTCGAGGCCACGTCGAGGTCGGTTTCGGCATCCGGGCTCGACGATTCCAGTATGCGCAGGGCCTCGCCCAGCTCCACCTCGGCCTGATGCGTTTTCCCGGTCTCGCTGTACAGCATCGACAGGTTGTTGTGCAGGGCGGCGAGTCGCCGGTCGCTGGGGGCGAGCGTGCGCTCGCTGGACGCCTGCGCCTGCTTGTACAGATCCTCGGACTGGTCGTACTGACCGGCCGCCCGCATGGCGGTGGCCGCATTGATCAGGGTGGTCGTCCATGCCTCGGTGCCCGTGATGCCCATACGGGTCGCGAGCTCCAGCGCCCGTTGCACGATCCACTGGTTCTCCTTGTGTCGGCCTTGCGAGCGGTAGAACCCCATCGTCTCGTTCAGCACGGTGAGCAGCCCGGCGTCATCGCCGGCGTTCTCCGCGTCGATCATGGCCTGCTCCAGGTACGGCCCTGCCTTGGCGGCGGCGTGCGCGTCGAAGATCGCGTCGAGCCCGGCGAGGAACCGTTGCGTGTCAAAAGGCTGCTCGGAAGGTCGGGGCTCGTCCCCGGCTTGGTCCGGTGCCGCGTCATCGTCGAACGCGGCCATCAGCTTCGCCATCAGTGCATCATCGTCCATGTCATCTCCTTGCCATGAAACCGGTTTCTACCAGTCTAGGAAGCCTTGGTGATGACGTTTTCGGCGTGTGATGTGAGTTATATAACAAACCCCGCTCTCAAAACTCGCAGATATACCGGTGATTCAGCGAAATTCCACTTGTATCTGCGAGTTTTGAGAGCTATATCCCGCGAAACTCACACCGTGATCTCGCGCATACGCTCCAGCGCGTCGGTGTGCGTCTCGTGACGCATGGAGTATATGGTCAGCAGCGCCACCGCGATGACCGCCAACGGCACGCCGCCCAATGCGGTGAAGTGGTAGTTCATGCCTGACAAGTTCAGCATGCCGCCGCCGACCATCGAGCCGACCGCGTTGCCGAAGTTGAACGCCACCTGCACGGCCGCGCCGGCCAGCAGCTCGCCGCCGCCCTTGCCGGATTCGGTCATCAGCAGCTGCTGTGGGGCGGAGATGAAGAACAGGCCGAACGCGATCCAGAACGTGAAGATGGCGGCGCTCACATGGTTGCCGGGCACCAGGAACACCAGCAGCAGACCGACGCCGGAGATCGCCTGCCCGAGGGCTGCGGTTCCCGCGTGACGCCAGTTGTCGGTGATACGCCCGCCGATGATGCCGCCGACCACCATGCCGAATCCGGCGAGCATCATCAGGAACGGCACCATGTCGCTGTCGTATCCGCCGGTCTTCTGCAGCCACGGCGACACGTAGCTCCACCAGCAGAACACGCCGGCGTTGCCGGTGAACACCGCGCCCAGAATCAGCCACGGTCCAGGCTTTCGGAGGAACCTGAACTGGCCGGCCAGACCGACGTCCTTCACCGGCGCGATGGCGGGAACCCAGGCAAGCGCGAGGAACACGGTCATCGCGGCCCAGGCGCTGAGCACGATGAACGCAAGCCTCCATGACAGGAACTCCGACATCAGCGTGCCGGCCGGCACGCCGATCATGTTGGCGACGGTCTGACCGGTGACCATGGCGGAGACGGCCTGCGCCTCCTTGCCCTTGTCGGCCACGGTCTTGGCGATCAGCGTGGCAGTGCCGAAGAACGCGCCGTGAGGCAGTCCCGAGATGAAACGGGCAGCCAGCAGCATGGGCGCATTGACGGAGAACGCCGACAGGACGTTGCCGACGAAGGCGATCACCATGAACATGATGATCAGCTGCTTCGGCGGGATCTTGCGCCCGAACACCAGGATCAGCGTGCCGATGCACACGCCGATCGCATAGGCGGAAATGAAATGGCCGGCGGTCGGGATATCGACGTGCATCGCCTCGGCGGTCTGGGGCAGGATGCCCATCATCACGAATTCGGCCGCGCCGAGGATGAACGCGCCGGAAGCCAAGGCAAGCAGGCTTTTCTTCATGGTTCCCTCTTCATCACATCTCGCGGGCGTGCCCGCGCGTGGGTGTCGTTTGTTGTGATTGTCGCTGATGGTTGTGGTGGTCCCGCAGTGTGAGACTGCGGGAGCTGCCAAGCCACCAGTAAGAAGAAGGCCAGACCGCTGATGCGATCTGGCCTTCATGTTGTCGGGCTGGCGGGATTTGAACCCGCGGCCTCTTCGTCCCGAACGAAGCGCGCTACCAAGCTGCGCTACAGCCCGTTTTGGCAACGCAGGCTATAATACAACGAAATCCCGGACAAGCCAAACCGGCGTGGCGTGGCATCCTGAAAACCGCGGAATATCAACGGACTCTCGGCGTGTATCGCCATCTCATTACACTGTGACATTATGAGTCAGACGCAAGAAACCCCCGAATCCCTGAACGACGACGAGACGGCGCCCGCTGTTCCCGTCATGACCACGGTCGAACGTGCCGAGATGCTGCTGCGACAGGACGCAGCCATCCGCGACCGCATCGGCGCCGGCGCAACTTTGGACGAGGCCGTCGATCCCTCCAACAAGGAGTTCGGCCCGCTCGCGCACCCCGAGCAGGTGCAGATGCGCGTCGCCAAGCGCGCGATGATGCTTGAGGCCGGCATGCAGCCCTACCCGGTGCACCTCGACGTGACCGACACCATCGAGGCCGTGCGCGCCAAGTATGACGGCAAGCTTGAAGCCGGTCAGGAGACCGAGGACGTGGTCGGCATCGCCGGGCGCGTCCTGTTTCTGCGCAACGGCGGCGGCCTGTGCTTCGTGCAGCTGTCGGCCGGCGACGGCACGAAGATCCAGGGCATGATCTCCAAGAAGGAGATCGGCGCTGACTCGCTCAAGCAGTTCAAGCAGCTCGTGGACCTCGGCGACCACCTGTACCTGCGCGGCCGCGTGATCGCGTCCAAGACCGGCGAGCTGTCGGTGTTCGCCACCGAATGGGCCATCGCGTCCAAGGCGCTGCAGCCGCTGCCCGCCCTGCACAAGGACCTGAACGACGACACGCGCACGCGCAAGCCGTACATCGGCATGATCGCCGATGAGAAGGTGCGCAACATGGTGCGCAACCGGTCCAAGGCCGTCGCCTCGCTGCGCCGCACGTTCGATGACCACGACTTCATCGAGGTCGAGACGCCGATGCTGCAGACTATCCACGGCGGTGCCGCCGCCCGTCCGTTCACCACGCACATGAACGCCTTCGACCTGGACCTTTATCTGCGCATCGCGCCGGAACTGTTCCTCAAGCGCTGCCTCGTGGGCGGCATCGACCGCGTGTTCGAGATCAACCGCGACTTCCGCAACGAGGGCGTCGACGCCACGCACGCCCCCGAGTTCACGATGGTCGAGGCCTACCAGGCGTACGGCACCTACGACACCATCGGTCAGCTGGTCAAGGAGCTCGTGCAGAAGACCGCGATGGACGTGTTCGGCTCCCATAAGGTCACGCTGCTCGACGGCACCGAATACGATTTCGGCGGCAACTGGAAGACCATCAGCATGTATGATTCGCTCTCCGAGGCGCTCGGCGAAGAGATCGTGCCGAACGGCGGGCCGGACAACCCCGGCACTTCCGTGGAGCATCTGGGCGAGATCGCCGACAAGCTCGGCGTGGAGCGTGACGACGTTGAGAACCACGGCAAGCTCGTCGAGCACCTGTGGGAGCACTTCTACGAGGACAAGCTATACGAGCCGACCTTCGTGCGCGACTTCCCGGTCGAGACCTCCCCGCTGGTCAAGGGCCACCGCAACAAGGCCGGCGTGGTGGAGAAGTGGGACCTCTACGTGCGCGGCTTCGAGCTGGCCACCGGCTACTCCGAGCTCAACGACCCGATCGTGCAGCGCGAGCGTTTCGTGGCCCAGGCCAAGGACGCGCTGGCCGGCGACGAGGAGGCCTGCGACATCGACGAGGACTTCTTGGAGGCCCTCGGCGTGGGCATGCCCCCGGCGGGCGGCATGGGCATGGGCATCGACCGACTGCTCATCGCCCTGACCGGTGCCACGATCCGCGAGACCATCACCTTCCCTCTGGTCAAGCCGCTGGCGTTGCAGTAAACGTGCGGCGGGCCGCTGCCGGCCTTGCGTGCGGACTGCGGGCGATGACCGATTGAAACGATATGGCGG
>ERZ810243.48-NODE-48-length-40271-cov-17.9004_pt1 | contig 40271 bp, 30 predicted proteins | sample MGYA00520432_ERZ810243 | MGnify/ENA primary metagenome ERZ810243 (study PRJEB31588, sample SAMN03398929) | human gut metagenome | study: EMG produced TPA metagenomics assembly of the PRJNA231909 data set (A prospective, longitudinal analysis of the...
GGAGTTCAGACGTGTGCTCTTCCGATCTATCCGTCTCTTAATGAGGGGGCATTCTTCTCTATAGATTGCATTCCGAACTATGAGTTAATCCGTGAACTTTGTTCTTTTGGTAAAGATTTGTTGGTTATGGAGCCAAAATCTATTCAAGATGATGTTTTCCACCATACCCAACAAATGTACGAAGATTATTTAGGTATACGAACATAGAGTTCGTTACAATGAATTAACTTTGTGTCAATAAAAAATAACTATATGAGATTAGAGAAGTGGTTTATATCTAACTTGGATGACTCACAACGTCAAATTATCATCCGAGATCCAAATGAGAACCTTATTGTACAGGGTTCTGCAGGTAGTGGTAAAACCAACCTGGCCATACACCGAGCAGTACAAGCAAGTGCATTCAGCGACTCATATGCCCTTGTTGTTTACACAATGGCATTAAAGCGCATGGTCGCTTATGGATTAGAGGCTTTGGACCTTGATAAAGAAAGAATTGCCTATGATTGGGCTTGGGAACATCGTGGTTTTGATTTAATTGGTGATGTTTATTGTCGAGGAAAAATTAGATCCGCAAATTCGTATCCAGTCTATTACTTAATTCAGGAAGAAAAAGTTTACAAGTTTGAGAGCTCAAAATTAGGCAAATATACAGTTCATGCTAATGATACCGAGTTTGCGAGTAAATTTAGAAGAGAAAAAACGAGTATCAGCCCTTCGTTTATAAGGGACATGGGGTCGTATTCTCTCTCCACCAATATAGAAATTATTGATGAGAATAATTTTACACAGCAAGGAGATATTTACTATTTCATAGAAATATCGAACAAGAATGTCTTTATTGTCCAAAATGGTTTAATTCGCCAATTTGAGAAAGTACAATCGTATAATCAGGGTAAAAAAGATTATCCTAACGACTTGTTGGTAAGCATTGACTTTGCCGATTGGGTCGCTGACACCTATTACCGAAACTTTGGAAGGCGTGTTTCTTGGTTCAGAGAAATTCCTGTTGAATATGGAATAGATATAACAAATCCTGAAATGGTACTTATTCCAAGTGGAACGTTATTTAGAAAAGCCGAAGAAAAAATCGACTACCTTATCGTTGATGAAGCACAGGACTTCGATGTCTCTGATTATCAACGGAGTTTCCTCCCAAAAGTCAACAAAAGCATCTCTCTTTTTGGTGATTCTGCTCAAAAAATCTATAATAATCGAGGTGCTAGTATGGATGCAATAACTGCAGCTTTACGTTATAGGAGATTGTTCCTCAAATATAATTATCGTTTACCTAAATCTATAGCCAAGGTTGCACAAGATATTGTATTTCCATCAATAGACCTTTTGTCTGACAACATGAAAGATGGTGGAAATAGCGACTATCCACAGTACCCAAAACCCGTTATTCAGAAATTAGAGTCTAAGGATAAGGAATTAGAGGCAATTCTTAACAAAATACGTCTGGAAGATTTGGATGACGTAGCCATTCTCGTACCGTTAGAGAGCGATGTCAAATATGTACATCAGTTCTTCTCAAAGAATGGAGTACAGACACAAGTTCTTTATAGAACAGGTAAAGTTTCTCCCTACCGGACAATAAATACTCTCGATTTCACGAACAATGATTTACCTTGCATACTTACGTATCATGCAGCTAAAGGTACAGAGTTCGATAATGTCTTCGTTCCATTCGCTAATGATGCAGATATACCAGACAGAAATGCATTCTACGTAGCATGTACTCGTGCTTCGCATAGCCTGACAATTTCTTTCTCTGCAAAAAAAATTACAAGATATTTAACAAATGTAAGTCCTGACACCATAGTTGAGCGTAATGTTCCCGACGATGCTTGGATTGGCACAAGACCTATTAAGAAATAAATTTTAAGTATGAAATACTGGATAGTTAGATTCGTGGAATCTTATGGAGACTTTTACAACAGAAAGTCTTTCACCACATATATTTTATTTGAAAAGGGCTTTCGGTAATGACTTGACTAGATACATAAGTAAAAATGGAGAACTCTTCAATAACCTCGTCCTCTATAAAGAAGAACCCTTATCTCATTTTGCTATTGAATTAGATGGTTCTTTACTTGATAAATCTCTTTTGACAGAACAGAATAAAGGGGAGACTTTCCTATACCCTAAAACGGTTTATTACCAAAAAGGCAAGGTAAGGTTTCGCTTTAAAAATCAAGACTCAATAAAAGCATTTATCGCAGAGTCAAAAATAATTTTTGAGGTTAAGACAATAGATAAATACTCAAATGACTTCTTTATTGAGACTGATACACCCAAAAAGATTCCATCCACAGGTGGCAATGATTCTTTACCATTTGGTATTGATGGATACATTGGGGTTGATAATCTCTTTAACTCAATTAAAGGAGGTGTCGTGTCATATTTATGTGGGCTAAAGACATCTACAAGTTTGGAGAATCAGTCTTTAATACTTTCACTGACCTCATTGAAAAACATGATTGCTGGATTGAATACTATAGTTATGATGGGAGAAGAAAGCGTGATAGACTATTCTCAATATAAGATTTCATTGCTTAAAACGAGGAACGATTTTTTGTGCTCTCCTTATAAAGATAAGGTAAACCTATTCGAAGTACTTAAGCACATACTAGATGAAATAATATCACTTTCTTCTCTTAGATTGAAGAAAGTTGCAGAACAGAAATCACCATCGTATAAATTCGAAATAGAACGACTGAAGAAGAAAAAAGCAGAATATGAAGATTTGCTATACAAACTAGAAGATTCAAACATAAGAGAGATAAAAGAAGAACTGAGCCGCATCAAAGGACAAGAGGTTAAAATGGGCGAGCTTGAAGGTAAAAAACGCAAGTTCTTCCCCAAAGGTTCTCATGAATATGAAAGGAAGCAAGAACTTAAATTTCAAATTAATAAATACAAAGAAGAAAATAATGAATATAAAACAGCTTACAGAGAATACAAGTCGATAGAAGCTTTATTGTCTTATTCTATTGTTGGGGTAACTCAGTACGATGCCACTATCTCTTCTTTGTTTATTAGGTTTAGCGACAACATCAACGATATTCTTAAATTGCTCAAATCAAGTCTTGTTAGAGATGACCAAGAAACGGACTTTCTTCCAAACTTATCAGTCTTAAAGGATGACATAAAAATTGAAATAGAGAATGTCTCTTTAGAGGAAATGGTTCTCTATAATGTTATCTTTCATTTAATTGTATCTAATTCTAGCGAGAAGCAAAATGTCGTTTCTGATAGCAAGATAGTTGAATTGGTAGAATGCGCTGGTAAAAAATTTGGTGAAAGTGAGATTTCAAAGTCAGAAGTCGGCAATCATATAATGAATACATTACGGACATTTTGGATGTACAAAAAGCAAAAAGCTGATTCTTTTGACATCCCAAAGGATCTCCCACTTTTACAAGCTATCATGTCTTTTTTAATAAAGCCAAGAGGATTTGACCAAATTGATAGATTTATGCTAAACAGGGGATATCAATTAAAAAAATACGCATATATGCTATGGGGAGCTACTGTTGGATATGCATCCATTCCAAAAACATTGACCAACATAATTAACGATAATTTCAATGAGAATTTGTTGGACAATTACCTTTCCTCTATTTATAAGTCATTAGAAAATAGGAATATATAATATGCGAATAGAAAAGGTTTAATATACGAACATAGAATACGCACCTATATAGTACCTTTGCAGAAGAAAACAAGATGAGGCGGTCTTTGATAGGTTTGGAAGCTGAAACGGAATTTTGAATTTCGTCCGGCGTATTTGCCCGGATGTCTCCTTGTTCTTCGGAATCATGGAGATAAACAATGTTAGTACGTTAACGTGTTGCACTATAGTACGTTGTACTTTTACTATATTGATGATATTTTATATGTTGTATGATATATTATTACATAAAGAAAAGATGTTTCAGTCCAAACCTCAGAGATCACCTCTTATTTAAAAGATAGAACAAATGGATAAAATGGAAATAGTACAAATCGCATCACAGATGTCAACAAGGGAAGACCTGTTGGCACTGCTCAATCGCATCAAACAGGATGAGATTCGTGAATCGGGTTTTGATGCAGATAAATTTTATCCATTTACGATGAAGCAACTTTTGTACTATTGCAACCCCAATCATGTATTCCATCGTTATCGTCAATTCAAAATAAAGAAAAAGTCTGGTGGTTTTCGCCTTATTACGGCACCGCGCAATCGGAGTTTCATGATACTTCTACAGTCAGTAAATGAGATTCTGAAAGCCATTTACACTCCCTCAGATTATGCCATGGGATTTACAGAAAAGCGTTCTGTTGTGACTAACGCCGCAGTTCATAGAAGCCAGAACTATGTGTTCAACATTGACTTAAAAGATTTCTTTACAAGTGTAGAACAAGGACGGGTGATGAAACGCCTGACTTTGGCACCCTTCAACTTTTCGCCCCAAATAGCACTATTGATTTCGGGTCTATGTTCCATGAGGGTTAAACGAGAGCAGCCTATAGAAACTAAACAACACAATTTGGACAAACATTTTATGTACGTATTGCCACAGGGTGCACCGACATCACCAATCATTACTAACACAATTTGCGATACGTTAGACCGCAGATTGGCGGGGCTGGCTAAACGTTTTGGACTACGTTACACCCGATATGCAGATGACATCACGTTCAGCTCTATGCATTATGTCTATTCAGGAAATGGCGAATTTATAAATGAACTTGCTCGTATTATAAATACTCAGGGATTTGTGATAAATGAAGCTAAAACGAGATTACAGAAACGTGGAAGTTGTCAGGAGGTAACTGGTATTCTTGTTAGCGACAAATTAAATGTTACTAAGAAGTATGTTCGCGAAATTAGAAGTTTACTTTATATATGGGATAAGTATGGGTACTCGGCAGCAATGTCTAGATTCTTTCCAAAGTATAAAGCGGAAAAAGGGCATATAAAGAAAGGTAATCCAGAGCTAACTAATGTGCTTGACGGGAAACTCATGTATTTAAAGATGGTAAAAGGTGACACCGATTCTGTATATGTAAAGCTTTATACAAAATTTCAAGAACTTGTCAATAGAGATTCTGGTCCAGATAAAACCAATTCTTATGGCATTACCTATATTGAGTCTTTTTCTATTTTGGAATTTGAGAAAGATAAAAATACAAATATCATTATCCATCATAAAGATGGTAATAAACGATTTGCTACGTTCAAACTAGGAGAAACGCATCAAGTTGCATCAATTAACAAGGATGTGACACTTGGTGATGAACAACAAAAAGATAAGTTGGCTATCTCTTATTGCAAGAATTTTAAAAGAGAACGATTCTGGCTCATACATTTACTTGATAAAGTGACAGTGTTCAAACCGAAGCCTGTTGACATCGATGAATTGAATAATAATCTAGATTTACTATTAGGCACTTAATATGGACGATAAGTTAATGTCTACGATAGACAAAATAACAAGATTAACTCAGCAAAATGCTGAGTTTGATATGGAATTGCGAAAGCGACTGAATGTAGCTTCCGCAAATTCTGTTTTGTCAGACGATGAACGTATAAACGAAATTTACGAGTACTGCATTGAAAAAATCATAAGACAGCAAGCCATCGAATTTTATACAGACTTCCCTTTGCAGTCTATAAAGGATATTTTGATTGGAGATTTTATCCGGATGGAGTCATTCAGGAGAAAGGATAATTTCGGAGATTTTTGTTTGTCACTTTATCAACAGATAGAGTGTATGACTAACAGACTATGCGAGAAGAAAGAGTTGTCCGATATCACAGAAAAAATGTGGGGCCATCCTGCATATCTCAAAATAGAAAAAGGCAAAGAACTATCCATATATAGCAGAAATGGTGACTATACAATTGCCAGCCTATTATTCCCTGGTAATAACAAACAATCAGGAAATACCAATGCTTTTGAAAAATCAAGAATATCATTACAAACTCAATATGCAATAGACAAAATACGCACAATTGTATATTTTTTGGGTTATAAGGCAATGATGAAAAGCAGTGATTATGACTCATTTATTGAAATCACGTCACTGTTAAATGACATTTATCAATGCCGCAACATGAATCATCGCGGAAACTCTCAAAACCAATGGGAAAAAGAGACCTTTGCCAGAATAGTCCCTTTAAAATCACTCTATTATTTTAAATTTCTCGGAGTGCTGGCGCAATATGTTGAATATATAAAAGAGGGATGCGAATATATCCCAGAATTAAAAAAATATAGCGATAGTATTGAAAAGCGGAAAATCTCTGCTCCACAACTAAAAGTAATAGATAAAATAGAACTGAAAGATGACGGAAAAAAACGTTTCAAATAGCTTTTAGATAGAACTCAATTCGTAGAGAAGATGTTACAGTTTCAATTTTCAAATGGTAGGGATTTACATAATTTTTTCGACAATATTAAAGAATGTCATTGTGGTATTATTTCAAATTATAGTCCCCTACAGAGGTATGAGGTTTGCCCATGTTTGGACATGATTTAACTTGCTGGCAACTTGCCAAGGAGTTATTCAATATGCATAAACTACCGAAAATCAGAAAATATATTTCCTTTTTAACTTGCTGGCAAGTTAAAACAGAGGCAGAAAACCGTCCATATTGGATGGCATCGTACATGATACCTCATGTGGAACAATATACGACCAGTCCCAATACCACCGTATAAACGAACAAAAATATCACCAATACTTTCATCCAGAAATCAGAGAACCAAACGCCTTCATTTCGCCTAAGGATTTTGCGCATATTGGATTCATGTTCCGTTAACATTTTCGTCTGTTCGGAACGGTGATTTTCCAACATGTTTTTCCATGTCTCAATGGCTTGGTTTAAGAGCTGTTGAAGCTGAGCAAGATGTTCAGACTTTATAGTTGCCTTAAACTGTGTGTTTTGCTCTGCTTTTACAATCGCATTGCAAATACCGTTAATGATATTGCCGGAACTATCAATAGCAGTTTTCAATATCATTGCAGCATCACGCTCTGCTTTAATAGCATCTTGAAGGTCTTGATGGATTTTTAACAATGCCTCTTTTGCTTCACGGATTTCTGTGAGCCGCTTGTCTGCATCCTGCTTTTCAGCCTCTAATTCATGATTGCTTTCCGCCTTTTTCAGCATATCATCAACGTTTATTGATGGAGTGATTTGTGATTTTCCAATTCCCATGATTTCTACCTTTTAATAGTTCGTTTATCTATGAAGTCCTTTTTTGCGTTTGCACATACTGTTTGCCATTCTTGCACAGCGGCGTGCCCATTCAAGTTCGTCCTCATCCTTGTCCCGTCCCCAGCTACTTGTGTCAGAACCGCCACCACCGCTTGATGCCGCCAGGCTTGTGGCAGCATCCAAATACCCGGCAAAGAGCAAAAGAGCCGTGTGCTGTATTTCTTCAATCTTAGCCAACTGATGTGCTTCCTCCAAAGAACAATTCTGCCGAATGATAGTATCAGCGGCTTCGGATACCTCGATATGGAAACTGTGATATTCGTCTGTCGCTATATCGTAATGCTTCATAACAGGCTGCGAAGCAGTCGGAGGTTGTATAACAGGAGTTGTGTCTGCTGTCCGTATTTGTTGGGGAACAGGCTTTATTGGATCGGATATCCTTTCCTGCGGATGTAGTTTTGCCCAAGTAGCCTCAATCTTTGATGGAGTCAGGTTTCGCCCGACACCCAACATGGATGATTTGTAAATGGAGTTGCCACGCTTGATGGAATAACCGTAAACTCCGCCACCGTCTTTTTCTTACAAGTGCACTTTATAGCCTCGTTTCACCAGTTCCATTTCATACCTCTGCCAATTGAATTCATCCATCGTGCGGAGTATCTCCATGCAAGTGTCTGAGATTTCTTGTCTGTGACGTATGCCTATTTCTTCAGATTGTACCCAGCCTCGTCTCCCGTTGATGATGTTCGCAGCCATGACAGCCCTCTCGCCAATCTTATGACTGTCATTGATTTTTCCGTCCATATCCACACGGTTGGCATCAATGTGCAGATGGAAAATGCTACTTTTAGAATCACGATGCAGGGCGACTATGTATTGAGACCCTTTGAGGTTGGTCTGTTTTGAGGAAGCCCGTTTGGTCTTGCCAGAAAGGTCTATGGAATCAAACACGCGGATGAACTCATTTGACAAACGTTCCCAATCGTCCATTGTCCAATCCCAGCTTTCTTCCTCGGATGGGGAAATCTCAATTCTTATCACATTCCTGCCAAGCGGTCTGCCCTTATTGATGTTCTCTGCAAACTTTTTCTGTACGAGCATCATCCGGCCGTACATCGCTTCCGGCGAAATATCATCGGGCAAGAAGTTGGCTTTGACTATATCCGCTTTCTCCTTGTTGACAGAATATCTTATGGCATTTGCGCCATGCGATATGGTAGAAGCTTTTGCTATCATAAAATTTATTCAGTAAGGTAATTTTCTATCTGGCTCCAACGATTGATAAGCTGGGTAGCGGCTCTCATCCATTGTTCTACAAATCGGGTATCGCTGAAATACATTGCCCGTTTGTCTGCTTGGATGGATTTCACGGCTGCTGCAATACGGATAAGGTCACCCCTTGCATCCGTCAGACAACACAGGGCTTCCACTTCACGTTCAGACAACCGTTGCCGTGGGTGCTGCCCCAAGGCGGTGCGGCGCACGTAATCGCTCATGGATAAGCCACAGGTCTTGGCAAGTTCTGCCGCTTGGGTATATTCCTGTTCCGTCACCCTGGCTTCAAGCCGCAGAGTGCGCCTTGTAACTTTCTTCTCATTTTCTTCATTAACTTCCTTGTCGGTATTCTTTTTCTTCTTCATGCTCTGTTATGTTATGGGTGAAACATCAATAAAAATGGTCAGCACGGTGGGAGCTTGCGACTGCCGGAATATGCCTATGTGGTACGAATAAGCGAAGCGAATTTGTGCGACATAGGAACTTCTTGTAATACTGCATACAACAGCTTCGGACACATCATCTTTCTGGTACGGCTATATCTGGTTATCAGCCGGAATATCTCCGCCGGAATCTTCCGTTGCCGCAGTCTGTGGGGAAACAGAAGGGAAAGAAGAAGGAGAAGGCTGTTTGCCTTCATCTGATATAGCAGGCGTATTCTCTCTTTCATCAAGTCTGTCTTTCAGCCTGACATAGAAAGGATTGTCTATGCGGTTGCCGTTCTACATCCATGCCGATATACATTTCAGTGTGTGGATACTTGTCCGATTACTTTGCGTAGATACGACAATTCCCAACTGGTTCATTTTGTCAAGCAAACGGGATATGGTCTTTTTGTCATAGCCCAACTTGTTGGCCAAATCCACTTCAGAAAGAACGGCTTGCCCCACTTGTAAGGTCGTGGAAAAACCTTTTGTGGCATAATCGGTTTCTTTCAACACAGCCTCTTCAATAAGTCGGTGCAGAATCTTCATACGGTCAATGCCGTATTTGCTTCCCGCCAGATACACAAGCTGCTCTGACGAAAGCACTATACAATAATTCAAGTTTGTTTTCATCATCTGTCTGTTTGAAGATATTTTTAAATGGTACAGCCAAAAGAGAAAGTCAGCGGTGCATTCCATGCCTTCTCTCCGGCATATAATACTCCCTATCGTACGCAATATGGTCAAGTACGTCTTGCAGTCTGTCAAGCTGGCGACTATCCAATACACGGATGGCGGCAATAGTAATGTTCTGCGAAGCGATACGGCGATGTTCGCGGTTCCGCTCTGTCATGCTGCCGTCCCCATCTGCATAGACGCTCCGCAAATAATCATTCACAGCTTCGGTCTGTGCCTTGCTTGGATATGCCGCAGGGTAACGGTCTTGAATATACTCCACCATGTGGCTGACCGCGTTTGCCAGTAGCGGTTCATGTTCTTGTAACTGTTTGATAAGTTCTTCCTTTCTCATACTGTCAATTCATTTTGTCCCATGTCCCAAGCATTTCTTATAACTTTCTCTTTTATCTGTCTTTTGTTTTTATTCTTTGTAGGGGGAAAGAGGGACAAAGGGACAGATATTCTTCTTTTCCCTTAGTTTGAGATTTAAAATGGCAGCTCCTGCTCACTTGGTAATGAAGTACAAGTTTCTTCGTTTGGTGCGTCCACTCTCACCCACGGATGCTTTGTCCGCCCGGTCTTGTCACAATAAGCAGGGTGCAAACCTTTGACCTTTTCCTGATCACTCCGTTTCCAGTTAGGAATCATGGACATCAGGCGATTGATATATTGCGAAGTGTATTTGGCAGGATTACGTCTGACCAAATCATTAGGCATTTCCTCTATAATCTGTCGGGCACAAACCATGTTGAGCGAAGTCATTGTTGAGTTTGGCTCCGAGTATGCCCCTTTTTGATAAGCCAGTCGGATAGGGATAGTCCAACTTGCATATTGGATAGGAATCTCGCGCTCCAAATACATTTCCAGATCTTCCATGATGGGGTCAACAAGAATATTGGAATGTTGTACCTGCACTTCATTGGCTTGAATTTCCATATCGGGTGTCAAGTAAAGTTTCATTCCTTGCCGATAATAGGCGTATGCTTCTGCCCAAAGCTGAGGAATAACACGTTGTAGCGCATCCAGCCATTCCGATACATGACCATTACCTTTTACCGGGATTATCCACCAGCGGCGGTTTCCGTTGTCCCCTTGCAGGAAGTTTGTCTCATTGGTAGTAGCCGCAAAGACATTGTGCCGCATAAATTCTACCACTTTATGTCCGTATGCTGGGCGCATATAGTCGCTGCAACGGCTCAAAAAAGCCTTGGCAGCCTCTGCGTCATTCGCCCGTTTCAAACCGTTCAACTCACTGATCTCAATAATCCAACCATTGGTTATGGTTTCTACCTTTTCCTTGTCACCACTGGCAAAAGAGAATGAATCGTTGAACCACTTTCCACTGATGGTTTTGAAAAAGGTGCTTTTCCCGATACCCTGAGGACCAGGCAGAGTCAGTACGTTGTCAAACTTGCAACCGGGGGTGAAAACCCGAGCAACAGCCGCTACGAACCATAGTTTTGTCTGTTCTCTGACAAGCGGCGTATCCTTCGCTCCCAAATAATCAATGAGGGTTGTGGCTATGCGAGGCTGTCCGTCCCATGTCTCTTGGGTGATGAAATCCTGTACAGGGTTAAAACTCCGTTCCGAGGAGGTCGTTTTTAGCATTTCAAATACCTTATTCTGTGTCAGATGTAATCTGTATGTCCTTTCCAAATAGTCTTGTATCTTTCCTGCTGACTCTTCATCAATCTTGTTGCCATTGACATTGCGAAACAAAGGGCTGAAACATACATCGTCCTGACAAAAGGTATCATATCTTATCCGACTAAGATTCTCATCCAAAGTGAAAATAAGTCGGAGGTTGCTGATGGAACGGGCTGGATTCCCATAGCTGTCTGTTGCCAAGTCTTTTCTCCAATTATCTTCCATATTACTGTTCCTTAATATGGATACCACCTGATTCCTTTGCCAAAGACAGTGCGAGATCTGCGTCCACAATGATTTTTCGTCCTATCTGCGTAATAGCCTTATCTATGATACCGCTCTTCTTAATGCGGTTTGCCGTGGGTACGCTACATCCGAACACACGGGCAATACCCTCTATGCCATAATAGTTGCCTTTGGAAGCCATTGGGGATGTGGACTTCTCGGCGGACTCTACACTTTTTGTAATGAGAAAGCAAAGCTCCTCGCCAGTCATCATGGCGATAGGCTTTTGAAGTAATTGGTTAAAATTGAATCTTTCTTCCATACCTTTACTTGTTTAGTTATTAAATACTTTAAGTCTCGGTTCAACTCTGTGAAACCGATTTCACGAGCAAAGGTAGTTTATGAAACTCTGCATATCGGTCGGTTTATTTGTAGCTTAATATAACCAACCGATTTACAACAGATATTTGCAGAAAAAGTTACGGATAGCTGGACTTCCCAATTATCCGTTCTTGATAAAATGGTCCGTCCATCGGTCTATTATTCGTTTTGCCTTGACGAAGCTGTTCCCTCTTTGAGGCAAGTCCAAAACCATATCTTTGATTTCGCCATATCGCTTCTGTGGTATATCGTGTCCGTAATGCTGTTGAGAGAACTGTTCAATGGCACGATGGAATGTCATGTATCTTATGGAGGCTTTCATTCTTCCAGCTTTTACCAAAGCTTTCAATAAATAGGCAAGGCTTATGTCCTCTGTGTTCTCTTCAAGAAACGAGCGGATGCCCTGCTTGATGCGCTCCTTGTCCCCGACGAGAATGTCATCCAATGATTGCATAACCTTTTTGTTCCCACGTCTGCCTTTGACTTTTCGCAAGGCAAACATCACTTCCTTCCAGATTTCCGGATTACAGACTTCTGCTGTACCTTCCCATCCGGCTTTGCTTTCAGTTCCCATTTCTATGCTTTTGTGAACAAGCAAGGCAACGCATGACTTTACCAAAAGCATATCGCCATGGTCAACTTCTCCACTGTTTAGCAGACGGTCAAGTAACTTGGCCATACGTGAAAGACCATGGTCAGATATCACGAAATAGTACATGCAATAAGCCAAAATCTCCTTCTTCTCCATCACATAATCATACAGGTTGGCCATAACCTCACCAACAAACACGGCATGGGACAGGAAAATGATTCGGGAGATGTACGTCAGGGATTGATACACCATTTTCCTTTCCAGTTTGCTTAACAGATAGCATCCTTTGCTGTTTTTCATAAGTACATCCAGTTGCCCTGTCAAATAGGATCTCGTTTCCTGCGGTAAACGGTTCCAAATCTCAAAAGGTGTTTCGAAATGAACCATCAGTAATTCCGACTTTGGGGATGTGAGCAGTTCTACCGTACCTGTTTTTACGTTGACACCTATCCACAACCGTTTGTTGGTAATACATTGGGCTATAATATCTGTATACTTGCCAGCCCATTGCTGATTGGCTATATTCTGTATATCTTTACCGTTCATGAAATCGGAAAGCCAGTTATACAACAGCAAAGCTTCTGGCGGTGTACATTCCCGCATCATCTGATATATATCCATCAGAATAGATAAGTCCCCCTTGCCTATAGCATCCATGCGTTTACAGAAATCGGCATACACCTCTTCATTGGCTGACTTCCAAGCACAGATAGCCATATCAGCGCAATCCTTTCTTGTGAAGTAGTCTTTTATCCTCTCTATGAAATTTATCATCTTCAAAGTCGCATTAGGATCGTATAAACAATTTCGCTAATTCCTTAGTGGACATACTCGCCAGCTTTGCCAATAACAGGTCTCTTTCAGAGGTCTTTGTCAGATTCAATAGCTTCGAGTTATTCTCCATCTGAATTTCAAGAGGATAATGCTCAATATATATTTGAGTGATTGCATGATCAGAAGATGCGTGCCCCATGCTTTCAGAAATATAATCCATATCTACTCCTGCGTTATGCAGGTTGGTGGCAAACGAGTGCCGACACCATGTACCAGACGGACAGATGGACTTGTCCCAATTTAGTGCTTCATGGCATATCCTAATAACACGGTCTTTCACATTAGAATTTTCCTGCATGGTATATTTGCGGCGCAACTCTTCTGTTTCCGCGCCTTTTAATATATGAGGAAAAACAAGACCATCCCGAATCGGAGGTGCCGCCACTTCATCTAACACATATTGTAAAGGAGGGATGATAGGAACAATTACTTCAGAACCGTCAGCACTTCTTCTGGAAGTTTTCTTTCGGTTGAAACGGAAAGCCTTGCCGCCTGTCTGGTAATAGTAGCTATCATAAGTCAATCGCCCTGCATCAGCCATGTTGAAGCCATTGCACAGGTACTGGGCAAGAAACAATCCCAATGAGTAGTGGGCACGTTTGGTATATTCTTCCGACCAATGTTCGGGATATTTCTTTGAGACAAAAAGGTTATATAGCTCCGTCATCTGACAGACATTCAAAAAGCTCTGCTTGCGTTTCGCACTCTTGGGTATGCTCACAAGTCCTTTTTCCTCCTTATTAGAAAAAGGATAAGGAACGTCTTTGAGATAGCCTTCATGTATACACCTGTTCCATACGGCACGGCAACAACGGAGATAAATCCCGGCGGTAGTATCACTGATTTTCCTAACGATTGCTCCATTCTCGTCTTTTACTCCATTATGCATATCGTCTTTCCACTTCTGAATTTCTGCAGCACTGATGCAGAATCCTCTAATCATATTGGTTCCGAGAATTTTTCTGAATGATTTGAGCGCGCACTCGTAGCTCTCTGCTGTGGTAAAACGTACACCACCATCGTCTGTCCGTAATTCATGGATGATTTGTTCCCATACACCAACAAAAGTTTGTGACTTGGTCGTATCTTCTTTGGATGGCATCACTCCATCGCTCATGATACATTGGCGTACCATTTCAAATGTCAGGATGCCACCTTTATTCAGGTTCATCAGAATTTCTTTGTATTTGGGGACAAAGCTATCTTTCCACTCTTTTTGCAGTTTGTAGTTCTCGCTCTTGCATTTGGTTGCATTACAAATGTCTGAGAACTTTCTTTCAGTGAAAGAACTTCCGACAGTAAGATAAAAGAATTTGCGGTCTATTGTGAAACGGAGAGATAACGGAAATTCGCACGCGTTTTTCCTACGGGTACGTGAGTCCAACACGACAGAAACAGAACAGTTCCGTTCCTTGAAAAGCGACAGGGACTTTGTCAGTTTTTCCATTGCATTCATTGTTTATGTTCAACATAACCTCTGAATACAGACGCTTTGCAATGTGAGGCATACATATACAAAACACTGCATATAACCACAGAGTCCCTATCATTAGATGGATAAAAAACATTGTCGTTATATGCAGCGGTGCAACCTCGTTGTCTTCTGTCGCTGACTGGTAACCGGGCTTATGCTAATCGGTTTCAACCCCTGAAGCAACTCTCGCGTTTCGTTTGTCATAGAGTACCCTCCGACTGGCACCCCCTCTACGCATTGATTCATCGGAATGGGATAACCCTCCCACGGCGGTTAAGCAAACTCACTTTTCTTTTTCAAGAAAGAGCACCACCAAGGTCATGGCTTGCCACAAATGCATTACGCGATACAAAAGTACGATATTATTCTATAAATCAAAGTGTAAATGGAATATATTTGAGCTTATTTAACCGCCAAGTAGAGTCACATTAACAGAATATTTTAATGAACTATGTTATAGAATGGCATGGGATTTCATAGAAATTCTATGTGTAAACCGAGCCAACTCAAACAGTTTGTTTACGCATTGTTTACGCAGACAAAGAAAAAAGCACCTGCGATTTCTCGTAAGTGCTTGATTCTTAACGTGGACCAGCCTGGGCTTGAACCAGGGACCTCCAGATTATGAGTCTGTTGCTCTAACCAACTGAGCTACAAGTCCGTGCCACAATTTCCTGTTAGCAGGTGCAAAAGTAGTATATTCCCTTGAAACTTGCAAGATTTATCGCCCAAATTTTGATAAAAAGATTTAATTCCCTTATTCGTAAGGATATAAATTGTATTTTTGTGCACCATTAATTAATTTTGCTAAGCCGTATGGCACAAAAAAAACAGGAAACAGCCCTAACAGGGCTTTCGGACAAAGAAGTCCTTATCAGTAGAGAGAAGTATGGGAATAACCTCTTGACACCTCCCAAACGTCCTTCCATGTGGAAACTTTATCTGGAAAAGTTCCGCGACCCGGTTATACGTATTCTTTTAGTCGCAGCATTCTTTTCCTTAGTGATTGCCATTATTGAAAATGAGTATGCGGAAACAATCGGCATTTTCTTTGCTATTTTTCTGGCAACCGGTATCGGATTCTACTTTGAATACGATGCGAATAAGAAGTTTGACTTACTGAACGCTGTAGGCGAAGAAACACCAGTTACAGTAATCAGAAATGGGAAAGTACGGGAAATTCCCCGTAAGGAGATTGTAGTAGATGATATCGTAGTTCTGAATACCGGTGAGGAGATTCCTGCTGACGGAATCTTGCTGGAAGCTATTTCCCTGCAAGTGAATGAATCCAACTTGACAGGAGAATTAATGGTCAATAAAACCATCCATGAAGAACTATTTGATGAAGAAGCCACTTATCCCAGCAATGAAGTGATGCGTGGCACCACAGTGGTTGACGGACATGGAATAATGAAAGTAGAACGTGTGGGTGATTCCACCGAAATAGGTAAGGTAGCACGTCAGGCCACCGAACAAAGTGAAGAAGAGACCCCATTGAATATCCAATTGACAAAATTGGCGGGTTTCATCGGAAAAATAGGTTTTACTATTGCCACACTTACCTTTATCGTTTTCACAGCTAAAGACCTTTACTCCTACCTCAGCGTAAATGAAATAACAGACTGGCATGGGTGGATGGCAATAGCCCGCATTGTATTGAAATATTTCATGATGGCTGTCACTTTAATTGTAGTAGCCGTTCCTGAAGGCTTACCGATGAGTGTTACCTTAAGTCTTGCACTAAATATGCGCCGTATGCTGAAAACCAATAATCTGGTACGTAAAATGCATGCTTGTGAAACAATGGGGGCCATTACTGTGATCTGCACCGACAAAACAGGTACATTGACACAAAACCTGATGCAAGTACATGAAGCGAAACTTGATGCCACCAAAGCAGATTTAATAGCTGAAGGGATCAGTGCCAACTCCACAGCTTTCCTTGAAGAAACAGGAGAAAACAAGAAACCATCCGGAGTAGGTAATCCTACTGAAATAGCCTTATTGCTTTGGCTGAATGAACAGGGCAAGAACTATTTGGAATTACGTGAAAATGCAAAAGTTATCAATCAACTTACTTTCTCTACAGAACGTAAGTATATGGCTACATTAGTAGATTCACCTATCCAGCAGAAAAAGGTACTCTATATAAAAGGAGCTCCCGAAATTGTAATGAGAAAATGCAACCTCTCTTCCGAGGAACAGGCTCATTACAATGCCGATCTGCTGGCCTATCAGAACAAGGCAATGCGTACTTTAGGATTAGCTTATAAATTTATCCCCGAAGACTCCGGTAACGATTGTGCCGAACTAGTCAATGAAGGGAATATGATTTTCCTAGGTATCGTAGCTATCAGCGACCCTATTCGTCCGGATGTACCGGAAGCCGTACAGAAATGTCAGTCGGCAGGTATCGGTGTGAAAATTGTTACAGGCGACACTCCGGGAACAGCTACCGAAATTGCCCGCCAAATAGGGCTATGGAAACCTGAAGATACAGACCGGAACCGCATAACAGGGGTAGAGTTTGCTGCATTAAGCGATGAAGAAGCTCTGGACCGCGTACTTGACTTGAAAGTAATGAGTCGTGCGCGTCCTATGGACAAGCAACGTCTGGTCCAACTGTTACAGCAAAAAGGAGCCGTAGTAGCAGTAACCGGAGACGGAACAAACGATGCTCCTGCACTGAATCACGCTCAAGTAGGTCTTTCTATGGGAACCGGTACGTCAGTAGCCAAGGAAGCAAGTGACATAACCCTATTGGATGACTCGTTCCACAGTATTGCTACCGCAGTAATGTGGGGACGCTCTCTTTACAAAAACATTCAGCGTTTCATCGTATTCCAGCTGACTATCAACGTAGTCGCATTAGCCAGTGTTTTATTAGGGGCTTTCTTTGGTACAGAACTACCACTAACCGTAACACAAATGCTTTGGGTAAATCTTATTATGGACACTTTTGCCGCCATGGCCTTAGCATCTATTCCCCCCAGTGCAGACGTCATGAATGAAAAGCCACGCAAGACCGATGATTTCATCATCACCAAAGCCATGCGTAAAAATATACTAGGTGTAGGCTTCTGCTTCCTTGCCATACTGATGACATTAATTGTCATTATCAAACAGATGCCAGCAGATTTAGTAGGACAAGCTTTGACGCAATTCTTCACGATCTTCGTGATGCTGCAATTCTGGAATCTATTTAATGCCAGTGTTTTCGGAACCAACCATTCTGTATTCAAGGATTCCCGTCATGCATTAGGCATGCTAAGTGTGGCTATCATTATTTTAGTCGGACAAATTCTGATTGTCGAGTTCGGAGGTAAAGTGTTCCGTACCGAACCTATGAATTTCATGACTTGGGTTTATATTATCGCAGGAACGTCATTCGTATTGTGGATTGGTGAAATCTACCGTTGGATAAAACGAATACAGAAAAAAGACTAAGAAAGAGAATAAAGCACATAAAGAGTTATGGACAGTAAGATTAAAAATGTCGTTTTTGATTTAGGAGGAGTATTAATAAATCTGGATTTTGACAATTGCTTGAATGCTTTTCGTAAAGCAGGATTTCGAGATATAGAGAAACAGGCATGCCAGTTCAGGGGAAAAGGTTTCTTTTCCCAATTTGAATTGGGTGAAATCAGCCCGGAAGAATTCCGGAAAGCCATTCGTAAGGAGGTCAGCGAAGCCCTGTCCGACCATGAAATTGATGATATGTGGAACCTGATGCTACTTGATATTCCTCGTGAAAAGCTGGACTTATTGCTAAAGTTACGCGAACATTATATGGTTTACCTGCTTAGTAATACCAACCGGATACATTGGGATTATGCCTGTGAGCAAATGTTCTGTTATCGGGGATTCCGTGTAAATGACTTTTTTGAAGATATTTTTCTGTCTTTTGAAATGCACAAGGCCAAACCGGAAAAAGACATTTATGAGCAAATGATGAAAGAAGCAAACATCTTGCCCGAAGAAACGTTTTTTATAGATGACTCGGCAATCAATTGCCAGGCAGCAATATCGCTTGGCATACAGTCCTATCATTACCATATTGGAGAAGATTTAAGTTCACTTTTTGAATAATGAAAATAATATCAGATATAAACCATCAAACATTGCCTCCTTCAGTTGCCACTATCGGCTTCTTCGATGGAGTGCATCGCGGACACCGCTTTCTTATTAATCAAGTAAAAGAGGTCGCTGCCAAGGATGGGTTATATTCTGCATTGATCACTTTTCCTGTACATCCCAGACAAGTGATACAAACCGCTTATCGTCCGCAATTACTTTCTTCACCAACAGAGAAACTCGAATTATTGGAAACGATGCAAGTAGATTACTGCTTTCTTCTCCCTTTTACACAGGAACTTTCACTGTTTTCGGCTCGAGAGTTTATGCAGTTGCTACGTAACAAGTTCAATATCCATACATTAGTTATAGGCTACGACCATCGTTTCGGTCACAACCGCAGTGAAAATTTTGAAGATTATTGCCGTTATGGTGAGGAACTGAACATATATATAGTACGCGCGCGAGCTTACACAGACAAAGAGGGAAAAATCAGCTCTTCAGTCATCCGCCAACTATTAAAAGAAGGTAAAGTAAGTCAGGCTGCCAAATTCCTGGGGTATAACTACTATCTGGATGGAACAGTGGTAGATGGCTACAAAGTAGGCAGAAAAATAGGATTCCCTACAGCTAACCTGCAAGTGGATTGTAGCGACAAGTTAATTCCCTCGGAAGGAGTTTATGCAGTATATGTATATGTGGAAGGAAAAAAATGGGCAGGAATGTTGAACATAGGACACCGCCCTACTATCAATAACGGCAACAATTTAAGTATTGAAGTGAACATCCTCAATTTTTCGGAGAATATCTACCACAAAGAAATGCGCATTGAGTTCGTAAAGTATCTTCGCCCTGAAGAAAAATATGACACTATAGATGCACTCATTGCTCAAATGCATAAAGACCGGGAAAAAACGGCCAAAATTCTTCTCTAAATACAAGGGGGCACTGTACAGCCTTCCCCTTTTCAAACTACTCTTTCTACACATCTTCGTTTACAGTCAGTTTTGCCTGCTCGAAAACAGTTCATTCCATGTATTAGGGCAGACAAAATCGCCCCTGCCAGTGAATGCAAACGCTATCGGAAGAATTAATTCACCGATACCAGTCACTTCTTGCATAAAATCTGTTTCTTCATACACTTCCATCCTATAAAGCACGAAAAAAGATATATTTTTATCGTTTTTCGATAATTTTTTTTCGTTTTTCTTTTGTAGTATCAAAATAAGATATACATTTGCATATCGATAAACGATAAATGAATATCGAGAAACAAGAAAGAATAAACACAAACATTAAAACACGAAGTAAAAATGAAAAAGTCAGTATTAAAATCAGTTTTAGCAGCAATTGCAGTAGTAATGATGAGTTGTACAACAACAGCAAACGCACAAACAGGAAACACAAAGTACATCTACGGTCAGAATGACACAAACACAACCGTGTACACACTGAATGAAGACGGCAAAACATTGACACGCAAACTGAAGTATGAGTACAAACACGATGAAAATGGTCAGGTAATTGAGAAAAAAGCTTATCGCTGGGATGCTTACCGGGAACTGTGGAAGCCGGCCTATCTGCTTACCGTAACTCCCGGAGTCTATGAAATCAAACTCAACTACGCTGAATGGAACGCCAAAGAGAGCACTTTCAACCATAACAAACAAGAAAGTATTTACCGTGAAGGCAACAACGCAAACTTGTTGGCCGACACACAAAACAAAAAGTAATGGAAACTTTGAATGAAACACAAACCCAAAATAAGAATGCGACCAGCCTGTGGCAAACCATAGGAATGTACATAGGAATGATGGTCGGATTTTTATATCCGCAAATAGGATTAGGCTTGGGTATGCTTTTGGGAATAGCTTTGGGAAGACTGGTCCTGACCAAGATTCCTGTCAACACCCCACTGGCCCAAAGAGCACAACAAAAAAGCGCAATTATCCTTATTTTAGCATTTCTTATCCTATTCATGAACCATTGGTACGTTCCATGCAAACATGCCATTGCTCACTTGATGAACTAAAAACAAATCAACCAAATTTAAAAGACAACCAGATGAAAACAACCATGATTTTGATCGCACCAAGGAGAAACCCAAGGATGCTTACTTAAAGAAACAGATACCCTCAGGACGGATGCGGAAGTCCGTCCTACCCCTTAATTCAAATCCATTTTAAACCAATAAACATTCTATTATGGGACGCGCAATTAAATTAGTACTTTATTACTTCGCTTATCAGTTAGCTTTCACCTTCCTGGTAGGACTTCCGGCGGGAATTATTAAAGTGATGAACGAAATTTCAGAAAATGATAATCTGGCTTATGCCGCAGGTAAGAATACAGCCTCTATGACAGGACTCGTTATGGTACTGGCAGGAATAGCCATGATCTGGCACCTGATCTACTTTAAATACGTTCAATTCAACAAGACAAGCTGGACTGAAGTACCTGCAAAAACCATTTTATTGAGTATTCCCTTCATTATAGCAGCCATGTTCATCTGCAATGTAGCCAGCGAATTCATAGAACTGCCCAACCTAGTGGAAGACACATTCATAGGAATGAGCCGCAATGTATTCGGCATCATCGCCATTGCCGTCATGGCACCTCTGGTAGAAGAGTTGCTGTTCCGTGGAGCCATTGAAGGGCATTTCCTGCAAACCGGAAAAAGACCCGGTATGGCAATCCTCCTGTCAGCACTCATTTTCGGTCTCATCCATGTCAATCCGGCACAAGTACCTTTCGCCTTCTGTCTGGGATTGGTATTCGGATGGCTTTATTACCGCACAGGAAGCATTATACCGGGAATGATAGGGCATTTTCTAAATAACTCCCTGGCTACCATTGCCATGGCTACATCAACCCAAGAAGAGTTGAATGAAAAAACGGTTGATATGATTGGCGCCACACCTACTTACATCCTTTTGGCAGCCGCCATAATCATCCTAGTCGGCATGTATTTCTATCTGAACAAACATTTGCCACAGCCGGGAACACCCTCTGAAATTACTAACACACAAGCATAAATGTAACAATGAAAACAAAACTCAACCTCTTTTGCGTCTGCGTACTTATCGCCTTGCTCCTTTCCACCTCAACGACAGTGAGCATCATGTTCCATTCTTTCACAAGTGCCTTTAAAGCCGGATACGAAAGTGTAGAAAAAGGAAAGGATATCCACATTTCCGATTATAAGATGATTTGCACCCTTCCTACCGATCTACTTGAAAAGACAGGAAGTGTAACCAATGTCAGGACAGGAGAACAGGCATCTATCATACCGATTATAAGCATGGTAGAGGCGCCAACGAAAGAAAATGATACCTTCCATGCACTAAACAGGATTGCCTCATTCATTTCGGTGATAGCGGGAATTTTCTGCCTGTTGCAGTTCTTTTATTTGATCAGAAATATCAATCGCGGTGATATCTTCAGCTGGAAGAATGTGAAGTTTCTGCGCAAGTTAGGATGGGCATTGATACTTTTGTTTATCTGCACGCTGGCTACCATCGTGATTGGAAATTATGAAGCTTCGCAAGTGTTGCAACTCAACGGATGCGAGTTCTCCTATACCTTTGCTTTTTCCGATGCGACTCTCATTCTGGGATTCATTTCATTGCTGGTAGCCGAAGTATTTGCCATCGGACTGAAGATGAAAGAAGAACAAGATTTAACCATTTAAAAAAACAGAGCAGACTATGAACAAGTTCAGAATATTAGGTGTCATAGCCATTATAGCCATCATTGCAAACTTCTTTGGAGGATTGGATGAAAATTGGAGAGATTTCAAGAAAGGATTTGAAGATGGACATAACAGTGCAATGGAAATATATGAGCCTGGACGCCACATTATACCCCATCATGCAACCTCAGTCAAACTGAATGTAGAGCCGTTACCTGAAACTACTGTCGATTCACTGAGCAACAACCGCGTGGACTGGACACTCCCCTACACAGTGACTGAAATAGAAACGTATGCCAAGCCATCGGCCTGGCACATCCTTGTCATGGGACTTGCCATACCCGGAATATTCCTTTTTCTCATCGGTTTCTGCTCATTGATCCGGTTGCTCATTTCCATCTCACGCCGCGAAGTATTTACATCTGCCAATGTACGGCGCCTCCGTTGGTTTGCATACACCAGTGCAAGCTTGGAAATCCTCATAGCTGTTGACGAATGGATTGTAGGAAACGCAGCAGTTGAGCAAATCAGTCTGCCGGGCTACAAAATCATCAGCTACGCCGGTTATTCTCCCGACTGGGTAGCTGTGATAATTCCCATTCTTTTTGCCGAGATATTTGCTATCGGGGCAAAAATGAAAGAAGAACAGGATTTAACCATTTAAGAAAAATGCCATGAAAGAAAAAAATACTTTCCCCTCAAAAAGAAAAAGCATCTTTTATTTGATACTTTGCCTGATAGCTACTCTGTTTGTAAGTTCATTCATCTATTTCCTTGTGTTACATCCATTGTTGGACAACAAAATAGTGAGGATATCGATCAACATTGGATGGACTTGCTTCTGTCTGTATGCCTTTAAGAAACTGACGCAACGCCACACCCTTTGGTGGCGCGCAGTAGATGAGAACCCGAATAAACCCAAAATGAATTGATCTATGCCAATTATAGTAAATTTAGACGTAATGATGGCGAAACGAAAAATTTCGCTGGGAGATTTAGCCGAGAAGATAGACCTGACTCCTGCTAACCTTTCCATATTGAAAACCGGGAAAGCGAAAGCCATCCGTTTCTCTACCCTTGAGGCTATTTGCAGGGAACTAAATTGCCAGCCCGGAGATATTTTAGAATATAGAGAAGAAGGTGAATAATATAAACAGCCACATATACAAACACTCTGATACCATAAAATTCTCATATCTTTAATCCGGATACTCTGACCGATAAAGCATTTCAATTGCCATACCGGCAGAGTATTTTCACCTTATACCTAAAATTTTCTTATCACTTCCCGACACGCTTTAGCCAATATTCCCTAAAAATACACTACTGATAAAAACAAATATTGCATAAGCACCATATAATCCCATGATTATCCGTATCTTTGCAGCGAATTAGATATTTGAAAATAAATGAAGACATTTGAAGAGTTAGGCGTTTCCCCGGAAATACTAAAAGCGATTAAAGAAATGGGATATGAGAATCCCATGCCGGTACAAGAAGAAGTAATACCGTATTTATTGGGAAACGGCAACGATGTAGTAGCCCTAGCACAAACAGGGACTGGAAAAACAGCCGCATTTGGTCTGCCGCTTATCCAAAAAGTTGACGTAAAACACCGTGCACCTCAAGCACTAATTTTATGCCCCACACGCGAATTGTGCTTGCAGATTGCAGGCGATCTGAACGATTACTCCAAGTACATTGACGGGCTGAAAATCCTTCCCGTATATGGTGGTTCATCCATCGAAAGCCAAATACGCATGTTGAAAACAGGCGTACATATTATTGTGGCTACTCCCGGACGACTGATTGATCTAATAGAAAGAAAGGTTGCCAAACTAGAAACAATTACAGATGTAGTAATGGACGAAGCCGATGAAATGCTGAATATGGGATTTACTGATAGCATAAATGCTATCCTTGAAAAAGTTCCTGAAGATCGGAATACCTTGATGTTCTCGGCTACCATGAGTCCGGAAATCTCACGCATCGCCAAAAAATATCTGCATGACGCAAAAGAAATCACTATCGGTACCAAAAATGAGGGCAGTAAAAACGTCAATCACATAGCCTATTTAGTACACGCTAAAGACAAATATGCCGCATTGAAACGTATCGCGGATTATTATCCACAGATTTATGGCATCATTTTCTGTCGTACCCGTAAAGAAACTCAGGAAATTGCAGATAAATTAATACAAGACGGTTATAACGCAGACTCTTTGCACGGTGAGCTCTCACAAGCCCAGCGCGACTTAGTGATGCAAAAATTCCGCCAACGCCATTTACAGCTTTTAGTTGCTACCGACGTAGCAGCCCGTGGCCTAGATGTAAATGACCTTACTCATGTCATTAATTATGGCTTGCCCGATGATATAGAAAGCTATACTCATCGTAGTGGTCGTACAGGACGTGCCGGAAAAACAGGTATTTCTATTGCCATCATCAACCTGCGCGAAAAAGGCAAGATGCGTGAGATAGAACGAATCATCAACAAAAAATTTATCATGGGTGAGATGCCCAGTGGTAAACAAATTTGCGAGCAGCAATTGATTAAATTGATAGATGACATAGAAAAGGTAAAAGTAAACGATGAAGAAATTGAATCCTTCCTACCCGGAATCTATCGTAAACTGGAATGGCTTTCAAAGGAAGATCTGATAAAGCGCGTGGTGTCAATGGAATTTAACCGCTTCTTGGAATACTATAGTAACGCTCCGGAAATAGAAATTCCCAGCACAAATGACCGTCGCAGCGAACGTGGCTCCAAAGAACGCAAGGATCATGGCAGTGCTCGTGAAAAGACAGAGCGTAAAGCAGAAAAAGGATACACCCGTCTATTCCTGAATGTAGGAAAGACAGACGGTTTCTATGCCAACCAAATCATAGAACTGATTAACCGCAACATGAAGAAGCAACGTACTACCATCGGACGAATAGACCTGATGCAGAATTTCTCTTTCTTCGAAGTAGCAGAAAATCAGGCACAGGACGTGATTAAAGCATTGAACAAGGTTAATCTGAATGGCGGCCGGAAAATTGTAGTAGAAGTTGCCGGTGACAATAATGGCAAAAACGACAATGGCGAACGCAGAAGCAGTGCAGCAAGGAATGCTTCATTCGGCAAAAAAAGTGACAGGTCCAATAAAAAAACGACCTCAAAAGAAGGAAGACCCAGCCGTGCGGAACGTGGCTACATTGAAGAACGCGGTCCCAAAACGAAAGACGACTGGAAACAATTCTTTAACAGCGATAACAATAAGAAAAAGAAATCCAAGAAATGAGGAAGCCAACTTCATGAAAGAGAATTGAGCATAGTAGAAATATGCAAATAACATCCACTTCTCTCGAATAATAGCGGAGCAGGCAGAATTGAAACAACCTGTCATTTCAAGGACATTCCGCAAATAATACGATAAATCCAACTGACTCATAATGAATCAGTTGGATTTATCGTATTATTCAAAAAAAGATTTGCCGAATATCCTTGTTTACATCGAATTAATATTAACAGTTTTTTTGCCATCTTTCCGGATGAAAGATTATATGACAAACTATCGGAACTTTGACATACCCAAGCTTCCTGTCATTTCATATTTTTCTTTTAGTCTGTCAATTTCAGTTCATCGACCAAACGGGAAGCTTTCCCATATTTTTCAATCATGTAAAGAACATAGCGGATATCCACCCCGATACAACGCTGCAAATTAGGTTCAAAAACAATATCTCCACTCATTGCTTCCCAATTCCCGTCAAAAGCAAGACCTATTAATTCCCCTTTTCCATTAAACATTCCACTACCGGAATTCCCTCCCGTAATATCATTATCCGAAATAAAGCAAACATTCATATTACCATCTCCGGTAGCATAACGTCCGAAATCCTTCCTTCTCAAGCATTCGACTACAGAAGGAAGCACATCGAAATCACTATCTCCCTTATACTGCCTTATCTTGTCAAAAATACCTTTTGTCGTCGTAAAGTAAGAATATTCAATAGCATCTTTCGGTGAGTAACCACCCACCATGCCAAAACTCAGACGCATAGTAGAATTAGCATCCGGATAAAACACCCTATCTGCCTCCATCTCACGCATTGCTTCATTCAGCAAACGTTCATTTTTCTCAATATTCATACTAGCTTCTTCCACCGACTGATTGAATTCATAAAATTTCACCAACATATCAATAGCAAAAGAAGCCGCAGGGTCATCAAACAAGACATAAGTGGTATCTCCCTTCACCACCTGTTCAAACCCATGCGGTGTCTTTAAAGAGGAACGAGCATACAAATCATCTACATAAGCTTGGTAATCACCTTTAAAATCTTTCTCTATCAATGGATAAACATCAGGTAAAAACTCCTTGCCTACCTCAGCCGCATATTCTTTCAACATAGCCACAAAGACTTGTTTATCCACACTTATATCCATATTGGCATAAATCTCCAACAATTGCCGCATATTACGCTCCAAATCACTCTCCTCTGCCTCAAAATCAAAATTCAGTACAGCCAAGGCTGCCGTAATCAACTCCGGTCCATTAGCAAATGTTTCTCCAAAATATGCCATAGCCCGCGCCGCATTTCTACGATTACGATAATTCAGCTCCAGTTCAGTCAGAACCCTTGCATATTTGCTTCGCTTATCAGGTTCCCGACGGATCCATTCTTGCAACTGGCGCTCCAAAGCTTGTTTTTTCTCTATCACTTTCAACTCTTTTACCGCTTGATTCATGCCTATACTATTCTTCCAATAGTTAGAGCTTTGTGCATACTTGGAAGCATATTTAATGCGGATATCATCACTTTTTTCCATTGCATTTTTCCAGATAGCCTGCTTGATGGTACGGACATTAATCATAGCGGCATTATCCGTATTAATCCTTTCGTCTATCCCAAATGAAGACAAATACCTGCTGGTAGAACCGGGATATCCCATAGTCATGCAAAATGAACCTTGTTCATACCCGCCCAAAGAAACAGGAGCAAAATAATCCGGATGATAAGGCACATTCTCCGGAGAATAAGCTGCCGGTTGATTATTCTGATCAGCATAAATACGAAAAACAGAGAAATCCCCGGTATGGCGGGGCCATACCCAATTATCTGTATCCCCGCCAAACTTGCCTACAGAAGAGGGAGGAGCAAACACCAGACGAACATCATAATAATCTTTATACACAGACAGATAAAACTCATTACCACCATAAAAAGGAGTTATCTCAGCACGCAGCAACGTATCATTCGCCACAGCTTCCTGAGCAAGCAATGTGGAAATAGAATCCACAATCAGCGCACGGTCATTTTCCTTTGTCCCGACTGGAATAGCTTGCAACACACGCTCCGTCACATCCTCTGTGCGTATCAGGAAACTGACAAATAAATCCGGATTAGGAAGCTCCTTACTTAAGGAGTCGGCTACAAAACCATCTCGCAAATAATCATGCTCCACAGAACTATGCTGCTGAATGGCATCATACCCACAATGGTGGTTAGTAAAAACCAAGCCATCCGGAGATACAACAACCCCCGAGCAAAAACCTCCAAAACTAACAACAGCATTAGCCAATGCTTTTCCTCCGGGATTATACAATTGTTCAGATGAAAGTTCCAATCCCATTTCTTTCATCACTTGTTGAGTTTGTTTGCTAAGGCAACAAGGAAGCCACATTCCCTCATTACCCCATATACATAAAGGCAGGAAAGACAGCAGCAATAGTAGTTTTTTCATGGTTTTATTCTACAATTAATTTAAGTTTTTTCGCCCCGACACGTGCCTTCAACCATTCGGAAATCTTTTCCTGTTCTTTTCCTACAGGTTTTTTACTGAATTTCATCAAGACTATTGTCAATGTGTCCGTTTGGGTTGAGTCTACCTGCAATTCCACAGTCTTCGCCATGGCTATAGCTTCTGCTGCAGGATAAAGTACTTTAAGTTCGGGAATTATCTTTTTATCTACGGTATTGTATGCGGCATATACATTAAGTTCGTTTTCCAAAGACTTAATCTTTTCCTGCTGCTCCAGCAAACGTTTCTCACTATTCTTATAAAAGTCCTCCATCACTTGCGCCTTTATACTGCCAATATCCATCGCATCATTATTCATTCCTTGAAGAACAACCAGTTTGGTTCCTGCCAGATTAAAAAGTTTCAAGTTATCCCTTGCGGTTGCTATTTCTGTTTCCGAAACCTCATTGCCTATTAGCACAACACGTATTTCCTTCTTCTCGAAAGAAATCTTCCGGTCTATTACTTGGGTATTATTAAAATTCAGCTCCTCGTTGATAAAGTTGTTGGCAGAAGCTTCATAAATAGTACTTTTTACAATGCCATAAGTCAGATAAACAGCAGGACACATCGTAGCCAAAGTAATAAAAATAATATATTTCTTTACCAATTTCTCACGCTCCTTATCCACAAACTCCTTACGTTGGAAATGCATGACACGCACCCCGATAAAAGTAGCCAGACTGATAAATACTGAATTGATAAAATACAAATAGAACGCACCTAAAAAATAAAGTAAATTTCCGGTAGCAAGCCCGAATCCGGCAGTACACAAAGGCGGCATCAAAGCCGTAGCAATAGCTACCCCCGGAATAACATTCCCCTTCTCCTTTGTAGACAAGGCGATAATACCGGCCAAGCCACCGCATAAAGCTATAAGCACATCATATATAGTAGGAGAAGTACGTGCCAGCAACTCCGATTGCACTTCATCCAACGGAGTCAGCGAAAAATAAATCGTGGATGTAATCACACTAAATACAGTCGCCACCAAATAACTTTTCAGAGAACGTTTCAACAGTTCAAAATCATTCTGTCCGATAGCCAGCCCCACTCCCATAATCGGCCCCATCAGCGGAGATATCAACATAGCACCGATAATCACTGCCGTAGAATTCACATTCAAGCCCAATGAAGCAATAAAAATTGCGAATATAAGAATCCACAAATTAGTTCCTTTGAACTCAACACCGTTACGAATACTTTCTACAATCAAGGCTTCATTATCCTTATCCTTGCGCAAATCAAGATATTCACCAAAGAACTGCTTTATATAAGGCACATTCTTCAAATCATTCTTCAGGTCACTCATAGCTATTTCTTTATGTATCGGTTTATAACAGGTATCTGCTGCAAGGGGAAGTCCGTTTTCACAATATATGCCACAAACAATAACAACAGTAATGTACGAACACCCAACAACAAGAATATATTTTGAATAGGAAGATAAACTGAAACAATGTAAAGTACCAGCGCTAACGCCACATAGTTACCTATCGCTTTCAAATCATAATTAATAGGATATTTTTTCTGCCCTACAAAATAAGAGAGAAGCATAGCTACTCCATATCCGGCAAAACCTGCCCACGCACACGCCATATAGCCAAACACCGGAATAAGGAAAATATTTATCAGGATAATGATACTGCATCCCACCAATGAAAAATAAGCTCCCCATTTTGTTTCATCAATCAGCTTATACCAAAAAGAAAGATTGAAATAAATACCCATAAACATTTCGGCAGCCATGACAATAGGTACAACTTTAAGCCCTACCCAATAATCACGTCCTAAAATATAACGCAATATATCAAGGTAAAACATAACAGCCAAAAAGGCCAGCAAAGTGAAGATAATGAAAAACTTCATCGCTTTGGCATACATTTCCCGACTATCCTTTTCTTTACTCTTACTAAAAACAAACGGCTCGTATGCAAACCGGAAAGCCTGTGTCAGCATGGCCATTATCATAGCTATTTTACTGGCAGCCCCATAAATACCCAACTGGATGGTCGCCTCCGCCTTATCAGGATAAACAAACGGAAAAATAATTTTATCGGCTACCTGATTTAAGATTCCGGCAATACCCAGAATCAATATCGGGAAAGAATAATGCAGCATACGCCGCAACAACTCCCTGTCCAGCACATACCTGAAGCCCACCAATTCTTTCCACATACACAGCATCACCAAAGAAGTACAAGCCAGATTTATAGCAAAAGCCACTCCGACATTCTCTCCTTTCATACCTACAAAATAAGCGATATTCAAGGCAATGCTGGCAAAAATGAACAACAATTTCAATGCAGCGAACTTAACAGGGCGTTTCTTATATCGCAAATAAGCAAAAGGAATAGCTTGGAAAGCGTCCATTGCGACTACAATCAGCATCATCCCCATATACCACGGATGCTCTCCATATCCCAAGAAACCTGCTATGGGATGCAGAAAAGAAAGACAAACGATTAAAAACAAGAGCGCAGTCGCCCCTACCGAAAGCAAAGTAGTGGAATAGACGCGCATCGGATCATCCACCCCCTTATTGGCAAACCGGAAAAATCCGGTTTCCATACCATATGTTAAAAGCACCATCAGCAAGGCAGTTATAGCATACATATTGGTAATGATACCATAGCCCCCCGATTCCACAGGCAAAGCGTTGGTATATATCGGTACTAACAAATAATTCAGGAACCGCCCGATGATACTACTCATCCCATATATGGCTGTTTCCTTGGCTAATGCTTTTAATCCTGCCATCTTTTAATCATCAAATAATGTCTTCTGACTATTATAAATGCTCCGTCCCAGGTGCATATAGGCCAGTTCCGTGACCTCACGTCCACGCGGAGTACGTTTTAAGAAACCTTCTTTAATCAAAAAAGGTTCATAAACCTCCTCTATTGTTCCGGCGTCTTCACCCAAAGCGGTTGCAATAGTAGTCAGCCCCACAGGGCCTCCCTTAAACTTATCTATAATAGTACATAAAATCTTGTTATCTATCTCATCCAGTCCATACCTGTCAATGTTCAAGGCTTCTAAAGCAAACCGGGCAATTTCCACATCAATCCTTCCGGAACCTTTCACCTGGGCAAAATCACGGACGCGCCTCAACAGCGCATTTGCAATACGGGGCGTTCCACGGCTGCGCGAAGCAATCTCACCCGCCGCTTTCACGTCACAAGGCACATTCAATATAGTAGCAGAACGACGGATAATGCTTGTTAATACATCATCGTCATAATACTCCAAATGAAGATTAATTCCAAAACGGGCACGCAAAGGCGCAGTCAGCAACCCACTCCGGGTAGTGGCTCCAACCAAAGTAAACGGGCTCAACTCCAACTGGATACTACGCGCCGAAGGTCCCTTGTCTATCATTATATCGATACGATAATCCTCCATGGCAGAATACAGATATTCTTCTACCACAGGGCTCAACCGATGTATTTCATCAATAAAAAGCACATCATTGGGTTCCAGGCTGGTCAGTACTCCCGCCAAATCACCCGGTTTATCCAGCACCGGTCCTGAGGTCACTTTAAAACCTACTCCCAGTTCATTGGCAATGATATTACTTAAGGTCGTCTTGCCCAAGCCGGGAGGTCCGTGCAAAAGAACATGGTCTAACGCCTCGGCCCGCAGACGCGCCGCCTTGACAAAGATGCGCAGATTATCCACTACCTTATCCTGCCCGCTGAAATCTTCAAAATTCAGCGGACGTAAGGCATTCTCAAAATCGCGTTCCTTAGTTGTGAGCTGTTGCTCGCGTATATCAAAATTTTCTTCCATTTTTTTGTTTATGACACAAAGGTACAAAAGATATTATTATTATAGAAAGAAAGATGGAGGAATTCATTTTCAGTTCCTCTCTGGTCCTTCTTTTCAACATTATTATTGTATTAATTATTATTCATTATGGGAATTACATTAGGAAAGAAACAATTGAACAAAGGAAGAGTTTCGCTTTATTTGAATTACAGTTATAACGGGAAGCGCCGCAAAGAGTATTTGGGCATCATCCTGGACGCTCCTACCAGTGCAGAGCGAAGAGCGGAAAACAGAAACAAGGTACTAATTGCCAGGCAGATAAGAGCAAAGAAGGAACTAGAATTCTTATCTGTTGAATATCATCTGAACGATATAGAAAATACATTCGATGATATACTTCCAACAGATAAAAGCAATGTTCCCGATTTCTATATTCTGATAGGACAATACCTGGATACCTATCACAAAAAGGACAAGAAAATGGTCAGGGCATGTATCACCCACCTGCGACTGTTTACAAGAAAGAAAAGCTTACCTGTAACCCTTCTCACAAAAGATTTTTGTATAAATTTTCTTGAGTATCTCAGGGATCATCTCCGAGGTAACACTCCCATCGGATATTTCAAGAAATTCAGAATGTGCATCAATAAATGTATAGAAAAAAAGTTAATGACCTCTAACCCTACAGATGGTATCCGCCTGATGCAGTTTGATGAGGTAACCAAAGCAATCCTCAGCTTAAAAGAGATTCAGAAACTTGCTATCACTCCATGCCCCAACAACGAAGTAAAAAGGGCATTCTTGTTCTCTTGCTATTGTGGGCTGCGCTGGTGTGATGTGCACCAACTGCAATATAAAGACATAGATTTCTCATCAAACCGCCTTACTATTCTACAACAGAAAGTACAGTCACACTCCAAAAACGCAATCTTGCATCTAAACTTAAACCACACTGCCATCAAGCTCCTGCAAAGACATAAAGGCATTAACGAGGAGTTGGTATTCGGGCTCCCCTCCTATTCTTACACACTAAGAATTTTAAACAAATGGGTCAAAAGGGCTAATATACACAAGCACATCACCTTCCACTGTGCCCGGCACTCATTTATCACCAACATTATGGCAAATGGAGCTAATATCAAGACCGCCGCCAGCCTTGCAGGACATTCTACTACCCGGCACACTGAAAAATATGTTCATATCATAGATGAACTCAAACAAAAAGCAGTAGATAGTTTACCGGATATTATTGTCAATTATAAATAAAAAAGGACCTGAAACGGCCCTTACATCATTAAAGTTGTCACACATATAACTGGTGTTCAAACAATTAGTATTACTGTATAGTATCCGGCACGAATACGACCTACCTGAGTAATGCGGTGAACAACTACTTCGGATGCAATTTCAAGCGGTTAATAAATTCCTACAGGGTGGTTCGCGCGAAGGAGTTGCTGGACGGTAAAGATTGCCCGGTGAATGAGCTTTTCAGCCGTTGCGGGTTCGCCTCCAAGAGCGTGTTCTATGTGGCGTTCAGAAAAGTAGTTGGCATGACTCCCCTGCAATATATATCGCAGAGTCGGAATCCTTTTATGATTCAACGCAATTAAGTCCTTTTATAACAATAAACATTTTGAGTTTTTAAATTTATAAATTTAAAGTTTTTCTATTATGAACAAAAAATTTTTAAGTGCAATCCTGTTCGGAGCCTTGATGGTTTCTTCGACAGGAACATTTGTATCTTGTAAAGACTATGATGATGACATCGATGCTATCAACAAGGAGTTGACAGACATCAAGTCTCAGCTGGCAGCTTTGCAGACAGAAGTAGATGGCGGTAACTGGGTTACTGAACTTGTTGACGTAGAAGGTGGTTTCAAGGTTACTTTCAGCAACGGAAAGACTTACACTATCGTTAATGGTAAAGATGGTGCACAAGGTGAGCCGGGTACTCCAGGTAAGGATGGCAACGGTACTATTGTTGAGGTAAAAGATGGTTACTGGTATCTTGACGGTAAGAAGACAGAGTATGTTGCTGTTAAGAAAGATGATTTAGGCAAGGTAAAAGTTCCTTTTGTTAACGAAGCCGGAATGTGGGTGTTCTACGACAAGGATGGTAATGAAGTTGTTTCTGAATACAAAGCGCTTGGTGCTACTTATGTAGTAGAAGCCGATGGCGTTTACACATTGAATGTACCCGATGCCGATGGCAAAATGCAGGCTATAAAATTGCCTACTGCAGGTGCTACATTGACCGACGTAGAATTATTGGGATGGGCTGCTTTGGATAAAATGGATAAGAGTTTATCTCAAGGAAGTGATATTCAAACTACACTTGATATAAAATATGCTTTTGTAGGGAAAATTGTTCAGACTTGGGATAATAAAGAAACTACTTGGTCTGCACAGAAAACTGTAGCTAAAGGACAGGTATTAACTACTTTGGCTCCTAATAATACATATTTGATGGCTCGTATTGATGCAGGTGCTGATGCAGCTGATATGAGTTTCTCTTTGAAAAATTCTAAAAACGCAGTTCTTCCTGTTTCTTTAAGTGCTGCTACTGAATATAAGGGTCTATTGTCTAGAGGCGCAAATGGCATGTATGCTATTGCATTAGACAATACAGATGCTGTATACACTGGTGCTGATAAGTATACAGGCCAGTTTACTAATGGACTATACGCTTTGGTAGAAAAGAGTGGTTTCATTTCTAATTACAATTTGGAGGTTACTACATCAGAAGCTGAAGTTGTCGAAGGAAAAGTTGCCAAAGTGGATGGAAAGGAAATAGTAGTCGATAATGATAAGAGATACTATGAAGTAAACTTAAACAAAGACAATGTTATTACTTTTGATGATGTAAACGCGAAGTTCGTTTATGACTACTATGTAGAAGCTGTAGATCCAACTATCGCTAAGTTCTTTGGTTTCTCTGCAGATAAGAGTAATGGTACTTTCAAAGTAACTAAATTGTCTGATGAAGTAACATACGCTACATTTGATATCAATGTATACAAACTGCATATTGATGGTAAGATTTACAAAGAAACAATTACCATTAAGCCAATCCGTACCTTGGGTAATGAAGTTGTTTATGACTTGGGTAATGTACAGATTAAGAAATCTATGAAGTTGAATGTGTCTTTGGATAAAATGTTTACTGCTTTGGGTAGCGATGCTGAAATCTGGAAGAACGCAGCTTTGGGTGTTAACGGTGCTGATGCTACAATTGTAAAAGATGCAGATAAGAGTGAAGGACCTGCCATTACATACACTTACAAAAAAGCTGATGGCTCTGAACTTGCTAAGGTTGACGGAACTGCAACTCAGTTCGATGCCGTATTCTCTGCTCTTGATGGCACTACTGCTACTTTAACTCCGGGCACTGGTTATACTATCACTATCAATTACAAACATGACAGCAATGTACTGAACACTATCAAAGTTAAGTTTACTCCGGTTATGCCTGCCTTGTCTTCTTACATAGCTAAGAGAGAAGCTTTGTGGATTGGTAATACATTGATGGCTTATTTCGTAGACCCGATTCAAGATCAAACGGATTTTGCTTCTAAATATGAAATGGAGAAAGGATTCACGACATTAGGTTCTGCTGCTGATGCTGATCTTACTGAGATTACATTCTCTTTGGATAGAGAGCAAAAGATTAACAATGTTAAGGTTCAGGATTTGGCTAATATAGCTTCTAATGTAATAACTTTGGTTACTGACCGCGACTTTAATCAGGATGGTAACGTAACAGAGGCTGATAGATGGGCTTACGGTCAAGAATTGAATGTGAAAGTAGCTGCTACTTATTTGGGTGGTGCTTACAAGTTCACTGATGAAGAGATTGCTGCCGCTGCATTTAAGATTAATGTTCAAAGTGCATTGAAAGCTGGTAAGATTGTTCCTGCTGCTGGTGCTTCTATTACATTGCCTGCTGCTGCTGCCGGTGAAACAGCTAAGTTAACTGCTGATATGATTACTGGTTACACTTACAACAATCAGCCGTATAGCTTATTCAAGGAAGCTGCTGGCAATTATAAGTATAGCTATATCGACAAAGTAGAATTCTTCACTACCGATGCAGAAATCTATACTGTAACTAAAGATGCTACAGCAATTAAAGATGCTGAAGGTAAAGTTATTGGTTACCACGCAGAAATTACTTCTAAGAATATTTCTCAGACTACTAATACGAAGATTATCGTGAAAGTAACTGATAAATACGGTTATACTAAAACTGCTGAACTTCCTTTGACTATTACCGTGGGTAAATAATCAATAAAAAACAGAATTAAAAGGAGCGGTCTTCAGGTCGCTCCTTTTTATGTTTATTCAGAATTTATTTGACATCAGTATCTCATTGATGTTTAGTTATAAACAAATAAAATCCCATTGTTACATATTTTTAATTCAGATATTGTATCTTGGTCCCAAAATTATTATTTATCATCTCTCTTTCACTATGATAAAGCTGACTATCTTTTAAGTAGTAATAATTAGGGTTACCTGCAAATTCTATTGTTACATATTCAGTATTTTCATCATTGCGATGAATAGCCCATACGCCTTTATAATGTATTGAGTCATTAAATTGAATGAAAGTAGTAGAATCTTCCTTCAATTCAAATTTTATTCCTGTTTCAGTCTTAAATATGCCGTTGAACACATGAGATGAAGATGGTTTATCTACATTACCGCAAGACGAAAAAACAAAAAGAAAATAGAATATCATCCCATATATAAATATTTTCATAGATTGTAATGTTTTTGTGTTAAAAAAAGGACGTCCTTTTTCAAAGACGTCCTTTCTTTTATATAGTTTTAAATATTACTTACCTGAAGGAGTACCTCCTGCTTTCGCAACATTCACTTCAAGAGCTTCTTTCTTTAATACACCCCACTTGTGAGCGACTTCAACAGAAATATACATCTTGTAATCAACGTTAACCGGAGTACCATTGTTGTTGAAGTAAGCCAAGTGAGTAGGATCTTTATCCACTTGCTCTGCATGAGCTTTATCAACCACACCATTAGCTTCAGTAGCCTTCATTTGCTTCAACGATGCATTGGTCGGCAATTTACCATCTTTCACACCTTCTGTATGCTTGTATGTGTTAGTTGCAGCATCGTATGACAAACTTGTTGTTACCTTGTCAGTCAAGAATTTAACATTATGAACGCCATAGTAATCATATAGTTCATGAGCATACTCACCGTTCTTAACATCCTTGATGTCTTGAGCGGCAACTTTATTACCATTCCAATCTGTGAAGTTGAATCCGTCAGCTACATTCAAGAAGCTACCATCAATTTCAGCATCAACGAAGTTACCCTTAATAGCACCGTCAATAGATAACGGATCGATAAAGAATACTTCAAATTCCTGAACAGGGATCACATTATAGCTGTTATATTCAACAACCAAGTTTACAGGAACTGACTTACCTACCAATGCTTGGGCAGCCGGAGTACCGTTCAGTTTGTCAATTTCATGCAAACGTATTGTACTTGTACACTCATCATTTGTAGAGCCTAATGTTTCATCGAAGTTCCATGGCAAGAACTTGGAATCTTTGTTTGTTTCAGCTGTTGCACCCATTGCGTTTTGGATAGTTGCAGCCAAAGTCTTATCAGTTTGGATATAACCAAATTGTTCCCAGCTTGTAGGAGCAGCTCCCTTCCATAATGAAATACCATCTGCACTTACATTGTAACCTGCCAAGTAGTCATACTTGTTGAAGCGGCTTTGATCGAACACAAAGCGTACGTCTGCACAATTACGGATGTACTTAATGAACTGAGCCAAGTTAGTCGGTTTAGCATTTTCAGGTTTATAGATGTAACCATTTACAAGATCAGCAGAGATATGGCTGTAATCTTGCAAAGCACAGTCTGTACCGTTATATTCATGGGTATGATCAGGTGTTAGACCGTTGTTATTAGCCCAGCTATCTTCAGCAGTATTGAACACGATAGGATTAACATTAAATGTACCTTCACCTATGCCATTCTTCCAATATGTTCCTTGGTAAGCAAATTCTTGTTTCGGAACAACAATTTCTTGATTAAATTTCTGAATAATGTTACCTACTGTTCCAAGTTCGTCTATATATTCAACTTCAATCTCGAATTTAGAAGCATAGTTTCCATCCTTGTTATCCTTCAATGTTCCAACAGTTTTTTCATTCATAGCCCATACCAAGTTATATGAGGTATTATCCAGTTCATCTTTCAAGAAGCTAAATAACAAGTCAACATTATTCTTTAATTTTTCCTTACCATCTTTGATCTGCTTAGAGTCACCTTCACTCCAATCATCGGCATTAACTGATAGGTTCAGCTTAGTCAAATCAATTTCTACGCCGTCCTTCTTCAAACTCTTGATTTTCAGCGATGTAAAGACTTTATGGAATTCAGTCTTACTCATGCTCTGACCACCATTAAACTTAACTTGATGATAGATAGCCTCGTTCATATCTTTAGAGAACAACTGCTGATACATATCATGACAACTGATGGTATCGTTTGTAAAATTAAACGGACTCAATACTTGCTCTTCCCCTTTATCGATCCAACGAACTTTGATGTAACGTTGTGCAATCAACGCATTGTCGTGTTTTGTATCAATCAATGAAACACGCACAATCGGTTCACGACCAATAGAAGCACGAGAGTATTGATTGTCGTCCAAATCTACATCATAAACTTCTGATTTCAATCTGTTACCACTCAAAATCTTAGCAAATTCCTGTTCGTCTGTATCACGATCTCCTTGCAAATATTTTTCAGTAGCTAAAGAGAAACGGAATTCCAAACCGTAATCAGCATAATTCTTCAATTCTTTATGGTTGACATGATTATTTGTTGTAGTAGTACATACTGTAACCAAAGTATTCAAGTCTAGCGGTTGGTTGTATGCCCATTCTACGTCAACGAGTTCATTATTTCCTGATTCATACAAACACACAGAGTCATGATAGTGAACATATATGTCTTTACCATTTTCTGCATTTTTTTGAATTTCATCAGCAAATTTGTCTTCCAATGCTTTAGTAAAATCAGTTTTAGAGTTAGCTAAATAAGGAATAGCTACAATTTCTTCAATGCGTGAGTATTCAGAGTTTACATATACGCCATTTATTTTACCAGCTGCTTTGTCCGCTTTTTCTGTTTCTGTATAATTAGACTCAGTCACAGGAGCTTTCAAAGATGCCATATAGAATGTTTCTGTAGTACCGTTTGTAGTAGTAGTGATGGGTTTACCCAAGAAATCATCACTCTTCTTGTAAGTTACTGTCAGTACACCATCTTTGATTTCTTTACCGGTAGGAACAATCGGACTGTTTGTTTTGACTTCAGCGCTTCTTGTCATTGTCATTGTATTATTCGATGTGATACAATCGAAAGAAGGCAACTCAATATCTTCAGTACGAACCCCCATGCTCGGACTTACATGGAAATATGCCTCATTCTTTTCTGTAGAAATATAACGAACTTCTCCAGCTGCAACGTGATCCAATACGGGACGGTTAGTATGTTTGTCTGGACCGCTCTCATGTTTCGCCATTGGCTTATATACCTGTGGAGTGTACTGTAAGGTAGTCAGAGTAATAGCAGCTATACCATTGATATGGTCTGTAGGAATCAAAGAGAGACTAGTCAGACGATGACCTATTACTTGCATGATCTCAGCGCTCAGTTTATCCACTTTGTCATTCAAAGCCTGCAAACTTTCCGAAGTGATGAAATCCGCTTTCAATTCTTCTTTTAAAGCTGATATTTTTTTGTCTACACTTTCCAAAGAAGCTAATTTGTCAATCTGAGTCTGAATTTCCTTTTTCAAGTTTTCAAGGTCTGATTCAGTAACGCCGCTGTTACTACCACCTTCTTCAGCTTTTTTCAGAGCTTCTTCAGCTTTCGCTTTTGCTTCTTCTGCTGCTTTTTTAGCGTCAGCTACAGAACTTTCCATGGTAGACACCTTTTGGGTAAGTTCTTCAAGTGAGGCTTTTTTATTCAGCTGTTCCTGCAAATCCTCGATGTCATCATCATAGTCTTTACAAGACACGAACGTTCCTGTTGACGAGGCCATTAAGGCTCCGAACAGGACTGCACTTAAAAATTTTTTGTTCATAATAAAAAAACTTTAAATTTATAAATTTAAAAACTCAAAATGTTATTGTTATAAAAGGAC
>ERZ810243.117-NODE-117-length-25165-cov-6.61398_pt1 | contig 25165 bp, 17 predicted proteins | sample MGYA00520432_ERZ810243 | MGnify/ENA primary metagenome ERZ810243 (study PRJEB31588, sample SAMN03398929) | human gut metagenome | study: EMG produced TPA metagenomics assembly of the PRJNA231909 data set (A prospective, longitudinal analysis of the...
CGGCGGCGATCACGCCGACGAGCGCCACGGCGGCGACCACGGCGAGCACCGTCAGTACGATCCGGCCGGCATGGCCCGCACGGGCGGGCTCATCGGCATCCATATCGGTGCCGAATCCCGGGATCGCGTCCTGGTGCATGTCATCCAGGTCATCGGATGGCGACGTGTCGTCGGATGCCGGCAGGGGGATCGCATGCGCGCCGGAAGGCGGGGGAGCCGTCACATCGCCACCGGCCCCCGGTCCTGAGGCCTGCGGCGGGACAATCCTTTCCTCCTCTTGGGGAAGATCGGGCTCATGGCCGGTATCGGTGCCGTCGTCGCCGGCGGCCGGCGTGGGGGAGGGAGTCTCGTCCGGTTCCGAGAGCAGGCGGCGGATCCAATCGTCGCCGTTCTCGGCAGGGGAGTCGAGTTGTTCGAACAGGTCCGGCATGGTCATGGGCGCATGCCTCCCCTCGGGCCGATCGTCGCGCGTATCGTGGCCGTGAGCCGGTCGAGCTGTTCCAGGGAATCGAGATCCCGTTCACGGGCGATGCCTTCGAGCCGTTTCGCGAGCTTCAGCTCCTCGTCCGGGTCCCGGGGCCGGTACGAGTCGGGGTTCCAACGCGGGTCCCCGGCCTCGTCGAGCAGGGCGCGTCCCCGTGACGCCAGTGCGCGCGCCTCCTCGGCCTCCTCATGGGACAGGGGTGCCTTCCGGTCGTCGAGCCGTCGTTCGATGGAGGCGATGGCCTGGTCGAGCCGGTCGCGGGCCGCGAGCTCCATGGACCTCCAGTCACGCCACCGGTCGGACAGTTCCCGCAGATCGCCGCCGGTGTCCGCGGCGAGCTGGCGTGACAGGCGGTCGCGTTCCGGCCCGTCGGGCATGCGGCGGATGCCGTCGCGGGAACGCCGGTAGCCGTCCAGCCGTTCCTCGCAGCCCGCCAGCGTGGCCATGAGCACGTCGGCGGAGGGATCGTCATGCGAGGCGGGCGAGGGAGGCGTCCCGTAGGCAAGGAGCGTGGAGGAGACGAAATCCTCGCCGCCCCGCCAACGGCCGGTGAACGCCGGTTCCGTCTTCCATCCGCCGCGCCGGCGATACCACGACTCGTATTCGACCTCCCGGGCGCGTCGGCGCGAGGCATGCTGTTCGCCGTCCATGTGATGCGCGTGGGAGGATTCTCCCGTGCCGGCCGCCGTCAGGTATTCCTTGACCCGGGCGAGGGCCTGGTGGATGTCCTGCATGAGGGCCGGCATGTACATGCCGCCGTTGGGGGAGGCCGCGGCCAGGTCCGCATGGCATTTCAGGGCGAACACCTCGGCCACCACGTCGTCGTGCTCGATCCAGCAGGCGGGCAGCGTCTGCTCCCATGTGGGGAACGTGCGGCACAGCCATTCGCCGTAGCGGATCGCGTGCATCGTCATCAGGTCGATCTCCGTGCGCGAGGGCGCGCCGGTCCAGTCGATCGGCCGGGCCATGCCCATCGTCTCCCAGGAGCGTTGCGGCATCGCCGTCCACAGGCCCGGCCCGTATTCCGGCTCTTGCGGAGGCTCGCCGGTCAGGTTGCGCACGGTCTGCTCGATCTGCGCGGCCAGGCTGGCCGACGGGTCCTTGCCCTGATGCGCCTTGTACACGTCCGACAGGAGCACGGTCAGCCGCGCGGCCGACGCCGACGCGGCGTCGAGTCCCCGGGGCCAGTCGGCGGCCGGCGGCACGGGGGATGAGACGCCGCCGGCGGTACCGGTCCGGCCTCCCGTCATGCCGGCCAGGATCTCGTCCACCTCGTCACGGGTGTCGTCCATCACCTGTCTCCTTTCGCGTCATGCCACCATCCGCGTTCCATGAAATGCGGGGCGTGGACCAGGGCCGGCGCCTCGCGTACGGGCTGGACGACCATCCATCCGCGCGGCAGACGGCTCAGCTCCCACGGCAGTACGGTCTCCTCCGCGCCGCGGCGTTCCGTGACCCCTCCGAGCGGGCCCTGTCCCGGATTCCACGTGGACTCGAAACGGGTGACCTCATGCCGGCCGATCTGCATGCCCCACCATTCGAGGCTGTCCCGGTCGGTGACGCCGCCCAGCATGATCCGGTTGCAGTTGTTCCAAACGGTCTGCTCGGTCTCCCGGTCGTAGTCGCGCACCATCATGTCGCGCGACTGCTCGACCACGAGCAACTGATAGCCGTTGCCGCCGCCCTGCGTGATCGCGTTGCGCAGGCCGCCCCACGTCTCGATGTTGCTCAGCTCGTCGAGCACGAACCGGGCCGGCGGCTCGATCTTGCGCAGGTTGGGTCCCGACGCCTCGCGCGACAGGGCGAGATCCTGGCACGCCTCCTGGAACGTGTCCAGCAGGAGCACGGCGAACAGGCCCGCGTTCACGCCTCCGCCCGCCTGCGATTTCGGCCGGCTGAGCACGTACACGGTGTCATGATCCTCGACCATGCGCCTCGGATCGATCAGACGCGGGTCGCGCGGCGAGAAATCCATCGTCGAACGCACCTTCGGGTCCGCGAGGATCGCGAACGCGTTCCTCACGCCGAACCATTCGCTCGACCGTTGGCGCGTGTCCATGGTCTCCAGGCCACGGATCGTGTCCGCCCAGCGCAGCATCTCCCGTTCGCCCGTATGCTCGCGGATCAGGTCCGCGGCCTCGAGCGCCTTGCGGGGGCTGACCGACCACTCGTAGCATTTCGAGATCGGCAGGTTGCTGATCGCCGCCGCATACAGAAGCGCCTGGATATAGCCTCCCGCGCTCACGCCCCACTCCCTGTTGTTCGACCCCTGGCCCAATCCGCCCACACCCACCAGGGTCTGCGCGCGGCGCATCGCCGTGGTCGGGTCCTCGCACCCCTGCAACGGGGTCCAACGCATGTTGTGCCGGGTCAGCGGATCCGCCGCGCCCAACCCCTCCGGGTCGAAGATATGGACACGGCCACGGCCGCCGTACCGGGCCCCGTTCGACGGATCCGCCACACCCCTCTCCCGCAGGCGACGGGTCGCGGAGATGATGTCGCTGCGCGTCGACGTGGCCAGCACGAAGCCGGGCGCCTCCACCACCGCGGGGATCACGACCGTCACTGTCTTGCCGGACCTGGTCGGTCCCAGCACGTACGCGTGCATCTCCAACGACAGCCAGACACCGACGTGATGGCATTCGCCCACGTACATGGCCGCCTGCCAGGGCCTCGGCCACACCGGGTCGCCGCCCATGCGACGCTCCCGCATGGCCGCGGCCAGCATGGCCGGCAGCACGCTCGGCACCATCGTGCGCATCACCTCGCGCACCCCGCACGCGGCCGCGACCTGACGACGCGTGGCCATGCCCGGAGCCGACGACAGACGATCCACGAGCCGCTCCCCGGAATCACGGTACGCGTCCCAGAACACCCAGAGCACGGCGCACACGGCCAACGCGGCCATCCAGAAGGGCATGGCCAGCAGCCCGCCGGCCACCGGATCGCCGCCCGCCGCCGCGAACAGCAGCAGCGTGAACGCCATCGCCACGAGCAGGACGCCCACGGCCAGACGACGCACCAGCACCGACCCCTCACTCGACAAACCGGCCAGAAGCCGCGTATGCTCCGCCAGCCACACGCCCGCACGCGAGTCCTCGAACCCACGCCACACGGCCATGACCTGACGACGCGAATCGACACGCGACCCCTCCACGCCCCGGCCGGCATCGCCCTCCAGATCGGGCGCCAGCTCCTCATACCAGGGACGATCCCCGGACACATCCGCCATCAGCGGCCTCCTCACCAACGAATACGGAGAAACGAATACGGAGAAACGGATACAACAAAAACGATGCGGTTCAGGCCGCGGACCTCAGATCGCTCGTGTCGAACAGGGCCGACAGGGTCGGACCGGCCAGGGCGCGCACCATACGCGGATGCTCCGCACCGACCCTCCACACCCCAAGCCCCTGCGGCAGCGTGGGAATCACCCGCCGCTCGTCCTCGCTCAGATCCGGGACCAGCCGGCTGAGCATGTCGATGTTCGACCCGCCCTGACGGAAGATGATCTTCGTCTGCATCTGGTTGAGGATCTCCTCGACACGGCCACGCAGCTCGCTGCCCTCGCCGAACACATGCGTCATGTCGTTCACGCCATGCACGATCAGCCAGGTCGCGCACCCCCAATGGCCGGCGGACCGCTGCCTGGTCTGCAACGAGTCCACCAGACGCGCGTTCGACAGCAGATCCCACGCCTCCTCGTCGACCACGATCCGCCGCCTCCCGTCACGCCCCTGCAGCAGACGGTCGATCCACGAGCTCACCGCCGCCGTGAACACGCGCTTGAGCTGCTCGTTGTTCAACGCCGGACTCGACGTGTCGAACACGATCATCGGGCTCGACGGATCCAAGCGGATGGTGGACTCCCTGTCGAACATGCCCGACAGGGTGCCGCCACGCACCATCGGCGCATACACGCGAGCCGCCGCGGCCGCCGCCGCACGGGCCAACGCCGGCTCATGCTCGAAACCCGTCATCGAGGGCGACTCCCCATCCACCCACGAACGGTCCGCGAGACGGTCCACCGACGCCTCCAACGTCATCGGCCCAGTGCCGAACGACACCGCCACACGGTCCACGACCACCTGCATGTCGCGATCCAGCGGGAACGGGCCTCCATCCTCGCGCAATGCCTCCGCCAGGCTCATGAACGCCGCCTTGCGCCCGGAAAGCACCTCCTGACGCCACAAATCGTCCTCGCCGGCGGACGGACGGTCCGGCAACGCGAACGGATTCAGATAATGGCCGCCGCCCGGCGAGACGACCTGGCCTCCCACATGATTGGCGACCCGGCCCCACTCGCCCTCGCGATCCGACTGGACGATCACATGACGGCCCGCCTCGATCTCGCGCAACGCCATCACCTTCGCCGCGAACGACTTGCCGTTGCCGCGAAGACCGCAGATGAACACGTCCGGGCTGGTCGTCATATGCGGGCCGTGAACGCCCGGCGCGTCATACGTCGCCCACGAATCGAACCGCCACAACTCACGCGACAGCACATCCACGCCGATGACCGGCCCGTCGATGCGAGGCGCCCCCGACCCCGCCACCAGCGTGGACAGGACCCCCGCACGCCCCGTGCTGGTCTGATGCCACGCCGTGACCGGCCGCACGCGGAAATCACGGGTCATCATGTCCACGGGGGAGGGCGAACCGAGGGGCAGACGCCCCTCCTCGTCCGCATCCACCATGCGCCGACGCCGTTTCGCATCCGCGGCCATCGCGCGCATCAGACCCGGGGCCACGCCCATCGCGTCCTCCACCGCATGCCGGTCGGCGCGACGGAACGCATGCGCGGGCATCGGCCCGGGCTCCACACCCGCCGTCAGACAACACTGCATCCACATCGCCTCACGCAGCGTCAACCCCGTCGCCACCGGCACCAGACCCAGACAGAACACGCCGCGACGCATGCCCTCGCCCAACCGGTGTCCTCCCTCCAACACCGGAGCATCCCCAGTCGAACCAGACATCACACCAACCTCCGACGATCAGGCCCACACACAAGACGAAAGCCCGCCGGACACGCCGACGGGCCGGAAGCGAAACGACGACGGACGGTCACACCGAGCCGCCCATGCCGCCCACCAGCACGCCGACCAACACCATCGCGGCCACGCACAACACGCACAGCAGCACATTGCCCCAGAACGCGCGACGACGCTGGCGACGGCTCATCGCCACCACCTCGTCACGGAAACGGCTCCCCACATACCGGGACGACGGACGGGCCCGCAGCATCCAGAACGCGCGATACGCGAACGACGCCGCGGCCACCACCAGCAGCAACACCAGAACCGACAGCATGACACACTCTCCCAATCAGCCCGCCGACACCTGAACCGGAAAACGGAAGACGCGACGGACGGGCAAGCGGCCACGCCTCCACTGACACCACCAGCCCGACCGCCGATAACGGCCGGCGGCCACGGTGGCAGCCACGAGGACTCGGGCATGAACAGGAACGTGCCCGAGCCGAGAAACCCGGTTATCGTCAGAAAACGGAACAAGAAAAACGATCCGGGAACCGGATCCGGGAAAACCGATACGGAAACAACGAACGGAAGGAGCAAGGGCATGGAGCAGGAACATGGCACCGATGCCGCGGCAATATGCAAGGGAGTGCTGCTGCGCGTCGGGATGGCCGCCGCCATGTCGACGGCCGTGCTGGGATTCCTCTCCTACCACGTGCTGCCGCGCCTGAGGAAAACGGACTACCTGAGAATGGTCTCCGACGCGGACGCGCAAACCGCGCTGACCCTGGCACCGCTCGTCCTGCTGGCCATCTGCTGCCTATGCGTATACCCGCTGATCGGACACGGGAAAAGAAGCCGCGCGGATGCGGCGGCCGTGGCCTGCACCGTCGCCTCGTTCGTCCTCCTGGGAGCGGGAATGGTGAATATGGCAGTCGAGAAAACGGTGACCCCGCTGCTCGCGGTCTCCGTGTTCCTGTTCTGCCTCATGCTCGCCCACACGATGCTCGCCGGCATGAAGACGGCGCTCGAATGGGTCGGCCACGGCGACAAGGCGGACCCCGCACGACTCACGTTCATCTGGGGCGTGATCGTCTTCGCGGCGGGACTGATCGTTCACTAGAATCAGGAACGTGATCAGACAAATCCCCGTAGAAGAGAAAGCCACCATACTTGCATCCCTGGCCTACATCATCGCGCTGGCATTCTACAAGCACTGGCTGCATTCCCAGTACGATGTCATGAACGGATCTCTGATCGAACGGGCCTTCGCCACCGCCGGAAAACCCTGGTACTGGTTTTTCCTGCTGACCGGATTCGCGTTCATAATCCTGCTGGTCTGCATGGGAGTCCATCTGTTCAGAAAAGACATGGACAAGCCGGGAAACCTCGTCGGCGTGATACTGAACATCGTGCTGATCGTCATCCTCGTGACCGTCTTCTGGGACCCCATCTTCACCACATTCGTCGTGCTCGCGTTCGTGGCCGGCACAAGCGCCGCCGCGATGTCCTAATAAATTCAACAAAACACGTGAAAACGGATCATCACGGATATACGGTGGTTGAGACGGCAGGTGGAAGGAAGGGAAGCCGATCATGAATTCATATACGTCGAATCCGGATGAAGCCGAAAACAGCACAGGCAAGAGCATGAAGAAGAATATTCCGGGATTGGCATTGCTGCTGCTGGACCTGGCCGTGGCTCTGGTGGGTTTCTACATAGGAACGCATTTTTTCTGGAAAGATCAGAATGAAGAAAGCGTCATAGTCGCTGGAGCCATGTCGGCAGCATGGGCGACCTTTTCATGGGCGGTATTCGGTCCCATGCTCGGCCGTGATAGGTCAACGAAATTCGAAAAGGGCATCTTTCTCATGTCCATGCTGGCGTCCTGGGATGCGGGGGTGGCAATGGCCTGCGTCAACTACGGCGGAAAGGGAATGGCCTTTTCAGGGGCGGGAACGTCGCTGTGGCTGCTTTCCGTGGGCTTCGTCTACTGCTGGTATGTGGCCTGTGCCATCATCGTAAGAGATGTCATGCCGTCAAAGTTTCGTCTGAAGATTGTCCCAATACCCTTGTTGATCGGGATGGGGCTATCCGGTCTCCTTTACTACGTAGAAGGGCCTATCCATACATTTATCAGGCTGATGTGCGTGGTCATGTTCTGGCTGTTCGCGTTGTCCCTCGCATATTGCTGGCCCGATGGAAAAATCGGTTCCGGTCTTGCCGACTCCGCATCCCTGCTGGAATGGCGGTACGTGATTTCCTCGACCTTGTTTCTGAAGAACGAAATAACCGAATCGATCACATTCGACAACATCAAGGACTGGGATCCCCGCGTCAAACGATATCTTCCCGAATTCATCAGGAAAAACGACACCAAAGCCAAAGCAACGAATGCGGTGCTTGATTTAGGAGGAATCGTCCCCACTGCTGTGGCCGTATTTGGGTTCGGCCCATTGAAAGATATGAAGGGTGTAAATGGCGTCGTGTTATGGCTATGCACGTTTGTGCTGTCATTGGTGGCGGGACTGTTCGCAGCCTGGCGAAAGCGCTATTGGAACCGGCTCAGGAACTGCCAGCGAATCCTGTCAGAGAAAGCCGAGTCGACCGAAAACGTCGATAAGGTGGTACAGGCCGTTCCGTCCCATGTCATTCAGTAGTGGTCCTTCGCGGAGAGGATGCAGAGCCTGTCGTCGGCGACGGTATAGATGATGCGGTTGGCTGAGTCGATGCGCCGCGACCATGCGCCGGACAGGCCCCATTTGAGGGGTTCGGGCTTGCCGATGCCCTCGAACGGGGTACGCTGCATATCCCGGATGAGCGTGTTGACGCGCTTGAGGGTCCTGCGGTCCTGAGCCTGCCAGTACAGGTAGTCGGCCCAGGCGTCATCGGTCCAGCAGAGCAGCATCACGCGCCCGCTTCGACAAGGTCATGGGCCATCGTCTGGCCCTGCCGTACCTGCGCCATGCCGCGCATCACCTTATCGCTCAGATACGGGTTCTGGTAGACGCGCAGCGTCTCCATGAGCGAATCGTAGTCGTCGGCGCTCATCACGACCACGTTGTCCTCCGGGTCCGCGTTGGTCACGAGAAGGGTGTCGGCGTCCTCGTTGACCCTGCGCATATAGGTCTTGAGATTCGCCCTGAAATTGCTGTAGGCCACGGCCTGTGTCATCACGCACCTCCTGTTTGTACAATAAATTGTACCATGACATCGTCGGAATACGGGCCGGAGTCGCGGCGCGCCCCGCGTCGGTCGTAGCGTTCCCGCCGGGCGTCAAACGGGTGCATGTCCCCGCCTTAATAGAACATTTGTTCGAATGCTGGTTCGGTTCTTGTTTTCGGGAAGGCGGTAGGTCATGGCTTGGAGATTCGTCACGCACGCATGCGGGCACCAGGAGCGGATCAACGTGGACGGCCCGTACGTGGTCGTCGAACAGCGGGTGAGGAACGCGGAACGGGTGTCATGCCCCGCCTGCATCGGCATCGCGTCCCGGCAGCGCAACAGGCTTGACGGGTTCTGCGAACTGTGGGGCTCGAAATCCCAGTGCGACCGGGCGGAGCCGATACGACGCCGCACCCTCAGCCAGGTCGACGTGCTCGCCCGCCACGCGCGCATCGAGGACCGTGACGCGTTCGCCGAACTGCGCAGGCAGGTGCTGCGGATGAACGACGCGGCATGGTGGATCGAACACAAAAACGACGCGGCCACCACGCTCGCCCAGGACATCGAGCTCTAGGATTGCGGAAGAGGAGACGGTCATGTACGAGGAGCATGAGGACGGGTCGTTCACGCTGCACATGTGCGAATGGTACGAGCAAGGCAGGAGGCTCGTGGGCGAATACGAGACGCTGGGCGACGGATCCGGGTTCGCCGTCACCGACGAGTGGTCTACCTGCAGCAAGGTCGTCGTCAACCATCCGTTGACACGTCCGGACGGCACCGTCATGCCCGGCATCAGCCGGCTGCGACGCTTCGACTGGAAGGTCGGGCCCGACGAGGGGCTGCACGCCGACGACTACGAGATCTGGGAGCGGGAACTGCGCGAACAAGCCGAACGCGACCGGTTCGACGGCGAGCTGCGATCCCTGGGAGCGTTGGGCGACGGGGAATCCATCTTCGGCCGACAGCCGGGCAACGGGCCGTCGTCTCCGGATGGCGATGATGGCGTGTCTGATTCATGAACGGACGAAAGGAAGTAGCATGATGACGGGATATGCCGGGCATCCGGCATGATTGGGGGATCAATGGATGGGCAGGGGCTGCGCATGTGCAGATTCACACGCGACGGGATCCCCGAACTGGGCGAATACCTGGAATCGGTGGACGGCACCGGCATCTGCAAGCTGACCGAGCTCGATGGCGGGGGAGAGGAGGTCGTCGTATGTCTGCCGGACGGGACCATGCCCGAGGGGATATCCGATCTGGAACTCGTCCGCGTCCCCACGCGCATCGAGGAAGGCGATGCGAAAACGGAAACCATGTCGGACGAGACGGCGGAACGGATGGCGAGGACCCGGTTCATCGTCGACGAATACACGATGGGCGTGCTCGACGAGCAGGAGGCCGGCGAGAGGCTCTTCCGCCACCTGTTCCCGCATTGGGGATGAGAAGGCCGGATAAAGAATTCCATGAACGCAAACCAATGGAAACAAGCCCTATTCAGCCACTCCGAGGGAGAAAATACAAGGACAAGCGCCGGCACAGAATATCCTCAGCAGTACAATGCGCGGCAGCGGAAAACGAATTGGCGGAATCGAGGCCATCAAAGTGGGCATGGACGAAACTGGCGTTAGCGGATTCTTCTGCTCGTCATCGTTCTGATTGGACAGTGTCGCCGACCGTATTATCAATGAGGACCGTCAGTCCGCTTTCGTTGAATTTGTCGTAGTTTTCAATATCGTAGTGCATTTGCAATTCCAGCCAGTATTCCGGTGACGTGCCCAACACGTAGGCGAGATGGTATGCGAGGCTTGTGGTGATACGTCTTTTCCCGCGTATTATTCCACTGATGGTGGTTTGTGGCAGGTTCATGGCTTTCGCCAGACGGTACATGGTGATGTTGTTTGGTTGCAGGTATTGGTGTAGCAGTACGTCGCCTGGGAGTGGCGCATGGCCTACATCGTTCATAGCCAGACCCTTTCACGCAATTCACTGACTTTTTTCTGATAGTAACAAAAGAAGCTACCGTTTTGCTTCGGTATGTGGGAATACGGTTTTGCCCGCCTCTCCCCTGTTTCGGGTCGAAGGCGGGCAAAACACGTTTGGTGCGGTGAGAATCAGTCCTCGACTGCATGCCATCCATCGGCATGCTTGGCGGAGCGCACCTTCACGAGCACGCAGCCGGCGCCGGCGATGGTCATGATCGCCGCCAGCGTGGCGATTGCGGTGGTGTCCGATCCGGTGGAGGCCAGACCATTGTTCGTCACACCTGCAGCCTGCTTCTTGGCCTGTTCGGCCTTCTGCTTCTTGGCTTCGGCATCCTTCTTGGCTTGGTCGGCCTTCTTCTGGGCTTCCTGCTGCTTCTTGGCTTGGTCGGCCTTCTTCTGGGCTTCCTGCTGCTTCTTGGCTTCCTCCTCGGCCTTCTTCCGGGCTTCGGCTTCGGCCTGCTTGGCGGCGGCGAGCTCCTTGTCGGACGCCTGCTTGTCGGCGAGCTTGGCATCATAGTCGGCCTTGGCTTTCTCGTATGCCTTGTCGGCCTCATCCTTGGCCTTGTTCGCCTCGTCCAGCTTGGACTGCGCTTCCGTCAGCTTCGCGTTCGCCTTCTTGAGGTTCTCCTCGGCGTTCTGCAGACGCTTGATGGTGTTCTGGGCGTCGTTGAGCTTGCCGGTGGCCGCGTTGAGGTCGTCCTTCGCCTTCGCGTATGCGGCCTTGGCGTCGGCGATGGCCTCGTCGGCGGCCTTGACCTGCTTGGCGGCGGCTTCAACCTTCGCGTCGGAAACGGTCTTGGCGTCGAGCGCGGCCTGCTTGGCCTTCTCGGCCTCGGCCTTGGCTGCCTTGGCGGCGGCCAGGTCGGCTGCGGCCTTCGTCTTGTCCGTGTTCGCCTGCTTGATCGCGGCTTCCGCATCCGTCTTGTTCTTGGCGGCGGTCTGGGTCAGCTTGTCGGCGGTATCGATCTTCGCCTGTGCGGCGGCGACTGCCGTGTTCGCCTTGTCCACTGCCGTCTGGGCTGCGGTCTGGGCGTCGGTGGCGGCGTCGGCTCCGGACCGGGCTTCCTTGGTGGCCTGCTGGGCGGCGGAATAAGCCGCGTTCTTATCGGCTTGATCCTTCCTGGCTTCCTCCAACGCCTTGGCCTTGTCCTCGTTCGCCTTCACGGCCTCGTCATACGCTTTCTGCGCCTCGTCGGCGGCAGCCTGCAAATCCCTGGCCTTCTGCGCGGCCTGCTGGGCTTCCTCAGCGGCCTTCCGTGCGGACTGCTGGGCGGCGGCCAGCGCCTTGGCCGCATCGGAAGCGTCCTGTGCGGCCTGCTTGCTCTTGGACAATGCGGTCTGGTATGCGGCGTCGGCTCCGGTCAGGGAATCACGGTAGGCAGTCAAATCAGTCAGGTATGCGTCAACGTCCATGATGCGGCCCGCGTCGGAGCCGATTCCGTTAGCGTTTTCGGTGAACAGCTGACTATGGGTGTTCCCGCCGATACCCGTGATGTTGCCGTTCTGGCTGACGCCGAAACCGGTGAGGGTCAAATCGGGGTTGACCAGCGTGGTGTAATGGCCATAAGCGCAGGGTTTGACGGGCTTGCCGTCCGAGGCCTTGCAATCCAGGACACCGTCGGACATGTCCTTCTCATACATGGACTTCTCCGTGTCGTACCAGCCCTTAAAGGGATCAGTGTAACCCCAGGCGAGGTTTTCGCTGGCGGGGAATTGAAGTGGATGGTTCACGTTGTTGTTGGCATAATCCGCATCCGCCATGGCCTGTGCCATCAGGGTGTCACTGACCTTGAGGGGCTGCAGGCCTTCCTTCGCGCGAAGCTGATTGGCTTCCTGGATGAACTTCAGGGCCTCGATCATGTTGTCCAACGTGGTCGCATCACCCTTGGCACCATTATGAATGGCGTCAAGATACTCGGTGACGGTCGGATCGGTGAGAACCTTGACTGCCTGAGAGGCACCCTTGTCGCCGAAGTAGGCCACTGCGCCCTGAGACAGCTTGTCCTGAGCCTCGTCTGCCGCTTCCTTCTTGGCGTCGGCCTCGCTCTTGGCATCGGCGGCGGCCTGCTGCTTCGCCTCGGCGTTGGAAGAGGAGTCGGACACCGCCTTGTCGGCATCCTTCTGCGCCTGTTCCGCCTTCTGCTGGGCGGTGGCGGCGTCGACTGCGGCCTTCTTCGCCGCTTTGAGCTTCGCGGCCAGGTCGGAAAGACCTCCATCATCCTTGGACAATTGCTCGACCTTGGCATCGGCCTTCCGCTTGGCTTCAAGCGCCTTGGCCTCGGCCTGCCTGGCCGCATCCAGCTTGGCTTGCGCGACGTTCACCGCCTCGTCGGCCTTCGTCTTGTCGCCGGTCGCCATGGCCTGCTGCTGCTTGGCCGCGGCCAGCTCCTTCTCGGCGGCGGCCTTGTCGGCCGCGGCCTTCTTTGCGTCCGCGTCGGCCCGGCCGGCCTTCTTCTGCGCATCACTGATGGCGGTATCCGCCGCATCGGCCTTCTTCTGCGCGTCCGTGGCCTGCTTGTCGGCCGCATCAATATCGGTCTGGGCCGTGCCGGCGGCCTGCTGATGGGAGGCGGATTCGGCCGTGGCCTCATCCTTCGCGGTCTGTGCGGTCCGCTTGTCGGCTTCTGCCTTCGACTGGTCATCGGATGCCTGCCGCATGGCCTTGCTGGCGTCATTGATGGCGTTGGACGCGTCGTTCGCGGCCTGCTGGGCGGCGGCGATCTTGTCGGCCGTGCCGGTCGCATCCTGTGCGGCCTGCTGTTGGGCCTTATTGGCGTCGTCGTAGTTCGCCTGCGCCTGCTGCTGGTTGTTTGCGGCTGTCTGCTGCTGGGCGGCGGCGGCGTCGAGGTTCTGCTTGGCGGTGTCCAGTGCGGCTGCGGCGGCGTCGGCCTTGGCCTGTGCTTCGGTCACGCCGGTCGGGGATGCCTGTGCGATGGCCTGGTTGGCTTCGGTGGTGCTCTGCTGTGCCTGCTGGATGCTGTCTTGGGCCTGTGTGATTGCCTGATTGGTTTGGTCGCCGGTGGTTGTGGTTTCGTCGGCCATTGCGACTGCCGGAGCGGCAAGGGTTGCCATCACGGCGGTGGTTGCCACTGTGATCTTGGTGATGCCGTGTGTCATGGGGAGTTTCTTCTTTCTCGTGTATGTGTCTTCCTTTTCGGGTTTACCCCGATGTCGGGAGATTACGTGTTTTTGTTTCACAAACATATAGTAACACCTTTTTTTACTAACGCAAATTGTCACTATCATGTGTCTGTGGCAAACCTATATGATGACCCACGGCACGCCGACTGCGACAAAGCGAAAATCCGACAGCCAATATCCCCGTCACGGTGACGCCCGAAACAAAAGCCGCCTTTTTTACGTCCCCCGTGGCATCTCCGGGCAAGGGGGCCTGATCGGGCATGCTGTTGCGCTCCCCCGTGACAAGCAGTCGCAGCGTATTGCCCTGCCCCGTACAGGTGAGGAGCGTGACCTCGTCCTTCCCCTTATGGACACGCAACGATTTCGTGTCGGTAGGAGAGACGATGCGTTTGCTGGTGACTCGATAGGCGAGCGTGTTACCCATGACCTTGATATAGAACGGGTCGCCGTCTTCGAGTTCACCGAGCCGGGTGAACAGGGTCGCGCCTTTCAGATTCGAATGACCGGTGATTACGGCGCGCGTATTCTTGCCACCGATAGGCAGACTGGTGCCCGCCAGATGGCCGGCCGCATGTTCGAGCACATCTTGACCAGCTCCGTGGAGGATGGGCATGTCGACGCTGATCTTCGGAATCAGAATCTCACCCATGGCATCCAACCCATTCACGGACAGTTGACGCCGGTATTCGGCATCGCCCTCGAAATTGCCCTCGGTCTTCCCATCGAACACAGGTTCGCCTATCTGTGGCTGACCGCCTTCATAAAGACGCTGATTATATGCGATGGCAGATTGGATGACGCTTTGACGGGAGGATTCCGGAAACAGCGCGGCCGTCTGGCTGACGGATCGCGCCTGCTCGTCAACGGCGCGGTCGCCGAGCGTCTGCTGGATGCGGGGCATGGCGACAAGCACCATGCCCGCGATCAGGCAGATGACTGCGGCGACCGCGTAGATCCGGGAATGGCGGACGAGCCGGCGGGCGCGATTGTCGCGCGCCCGCTTGTCGCGGACCGCATCCGCGACGCTCTCCCACACGTCGGTTTCGGCCGCTGCCGTCACTTCGCGTGCTTTCCGCCGGTGATCGGCATGTGCTTACCGGTGCGCTTGGTTGCGGCCATGCGCATGCGTAGCATCGGCATCATCACGCCGAGCGCGATCAGCATGAGCGCGAATCCGGCGTACAGCCAGATGGTCGGCACCTGGGCCTGTCCGCCCGTGAACGGCAGGGTGGTCAGGCTCGGCTCCCACTGGGCGTACACGGTGGTGCTGCCTTCGGCGGGCAGTGTGACCTTGCCTTCGCCCGGCTGCAGGAAAGTGCTCCCTGCGGGCGGGTTCTTCTCCGTGCTCCATCCGACGAACCGGTAGCCGGGTCGGGTGATCTTCGGCTCCTTCGCGTCACCGGGGATGGTGACGGTGGAGAAGGCGTCGCCGGTCACGTCATCGACATGGCCGATGCCGCCGTTCGGGTTGAACTTCAGGCTGGCACCGTTGATTTTCCACTGCGCGTAGAGCACGGAGGTGTTCTTCGGCGTGGACTTGTCGTTGGCCGTCAGCACGTAGTCGGCTCCCGTGGCGTATGCCTTGCCCTTGCCGTCGGCCTGCGTGTTCCAGCCGGAGAATGTGTAACCAGGACGGTCGAACGGGTTCGTGATGGTCTTCACGGTCTGGTCGACAACACCGTCCACCGTCTTGGTTTCCGAGCCGACGGTTCCGATGTTGCTGTTGTACACCAGGTGTGCGGGGTCGGCCTTCCATTGGGCCCACACGGTGGTGGTTCTCGGTTCAAGCGTGTGTTTGTCGCCCGGTTGCAGGCTTGGGTCGCCGCGTTTGCTGGTGCTCCAGCCGGTGAACGTGTAGCCTGGACGGTCGAAGCTGTTCTGGCTGATGGTCACCGTGTCGCCGGTGTTGCCGGTGGTGTCGGGTGTGCTGCCTGTGGTGTTCGGCCAGTCGTTGCGGTACTGGATGGTTGCCGGGTTTGCCTTCCAGATGGCGTACAGGTCGTTGCCTGCTGGCTTCATCACGTACTGGCTGACGCCGTTCTTGCCTTCGCCGTATGCGGTGCCGGAACCGTCCTTGGCGGTGTCCCAACGAACGAACGTGTATCCGTCGCGGGTGAAACCATTGGCGTTTGTGGTCAGTTCGTCACCGGTCTTGCCGGATTGTGCCGCCGTGTTGCCTCCGGTTGCGCCGTTGCCGTGATAGGTGAGGGTTTGTGCGTTACCGGCCCAGCAGGCATATAGGGTGCTGGAACCACGCAACGTCCACTCGCTGTTAGGTTTCACTGCATTGCCCTTGCAGTCGGCCTGAGTGTTCCACGTGACGAACGTGTAGCCGTCGCGGGTGAATCCGTTGTCGCGCACGTTGATCTTCTCGTCGGTCTTGCCAGTCTGCGGGTCGGTCTTGCCGCCGGTCGCCCCGTTGCCGTCGTAGGTGAGGCTGGCCTGGCCGGGCGTCCACTGCGCGTACAGGGTGAGCGTGCCGTTCGCCGTCCACCTGGCTCCCGGCGCGTACCTGGCGCCGCTCCCGTCCGGGCTGGTGGCCCAGCCGGCGAACGTGTACCCGTCGATCGTCCAGCCGTTCTGGCCGATGGTCGGCGTGTCTCCGGTGTGGCCATCCCAGTTGGGGGTGCCCTGGCCTCCCGCGGTCTTGCCCGCGGGCGGGTTCGGATTGTAGCGGATGTGGGCCTCGTTGGCCGACCATTGGGCGACCATGGTGACGATCCCGTCCGGCTGCGTGGTCAGGTTCGTGACCCACTGGCCGTCGCCGTACGCCTGCTGGTTGTCGGCGCGCTTCCACCCGGTGAACGTGTACCCGTCGCGGACGAACCCGTTCCGGTGCAGGTTCTGGCCGATGTTGTATTGGAACGCCTGATCCGGGGTGCCGCCGCCGGTCGCCCCGTTGCCGGCGAATCTGACTGTGTACCCGTTGCCGACCCAGTGCGCGTACACGGTCACGTTGCCGGTGAGCGGCGTGTTGAAATCGTATTTGTTTCCGCCGTTCGGGGCCGTGTACCAGCCGTCGAACCGGTAGCCGGGAATCTTGCCCGTGTCGCCGGCCGCCCAACCGGATTTGTCGGCGGCGGCCGTGTTGTAGGGCACGGTCTGCGATGCGGGCGTGCCGGGCGCGTTGCTGCCGGCGGGCGCGTTCACGCTGTACGACAGGGTGGGGTTGATGGCCCACAATGCGTATACGGTCTTCGCCCTGGCGGGCATGACGATCTCCGTCCTGACGTTCGCGTTCAGCGTGTTCCGGTCCATGGTGTCGCCGACGGGCACGTCCCTGTCGTTGGCGTCCGTGTTCGCGCTCCAACCGTAGAACGTGCGGTTGGTCTTGCCGATCTGGCTGGAATCCCAGCAGTCGGAGTCGGCCTTCGCGGTCGCCAATGTGATCCTGGTGCCGGCCGGATAATAGACCTGGCAGCCGGATACGGCGCCCGTCGTGGCGATGGTCTCCACGCGCACGGAACCGTCGGATCGGGTGATCGTCCGCTGGCTGGTCCCGTCATCCTGTCTGGCGGTCGTGTCGGTCAGCACCCTGCGGTCGTCCGCGATGGTTCCGGATTCCGGTTCGGCGCTCTTGTCGGCTGCAAGCCTGACCGTGCCATCCGTCCCGGATGCGGCGGTTTCGGTCCTGCCCGTCTCGGTGCGCGAGGGCACTTGGCCGGTTCCGCCGTTCCCGTCGTAGCCGAGCCTGTAGGCCTTGGTGAAGCTCAGATCGTCGAGGATGTTGCCGTTGACGTTGTTGCTGGAGCTTACCGACTTGAAGGTGAAGCGGGTGACCGTCCCGGTGGCGATGTACGTGCCGGTGTAGGTCTCCCACTGCCCGTCATGGTTACGGCTGGAATGGTTCGACTCGGCGTCGTTGCTCACCTTCGTGGAGATGACCTTGCCGACGTCGCCCGGCTGGTCGCCGTTGCCGTTGACGGTGGTTCGCCTCGCGTCCTGGGCGGATTCCTTGCCGGGTTCGCCGATCATGACGCTCACCCCGTCGAGGTGGTTCCTGTCGAGGCTGGCGTGCTTCAACGTCCAGCGGTAGGACACGCCCGGGATGGTGGCGATGTCCTGGTAGATGGCGGTGCCCGCCTGTCCCGCGACGAGTTCCGCGTACTGGTTGCCGGTCTTGGAGTCCTTCTGCAGTTCGACTCCCTGTGCGATCTGCTGCCAGTCGGTTCCCTTGGTCTGGGTCGACTTCCATGCGAATTTGGAGGCGTCCCATCCCGGGATTGGCGCCCAGGGGTCCTTGTCGATGCCGATGTGCCGCGCGTATCTGCCGTTGATCGGGTCGACGACGGTCCAGTCGTCCCACGGGTATTTGGTGGAGACACCGGCGATCAGGCCGGCCGGATAGTCGAACGAGCCGTTGACCAGTTCGGTCGGCAGACTGTCGGTCTTGCCGGCGATGGTCTTCACCTTGCCATCGGTGGAGGCCTTGATCTGCGACGTGCTCTTCTTGGCCCCGCCGTTCGCGTCGTAGCTGAGCTTGTAGGCGAGGCGGAAGCTCAGGTCGTCGATGATGCTGTCATTGGCGGAGGCAGTAAGAGTACCGTCCTTGGCGACGCCCCTGTAGGCGATCATCGTGCGGGATTGTCCGGCTGGGATAATGACCGTGCCCTCGTAGGATTCCCAGTCGTCGGAATGGTCCCACGGTTCGTGGCTGCCTTCCGTGGCGTCCATGGAATCGGAGTGCGTGTAGGCGACGGTTCCCACATCGCCGGTCTTGTCCCCGTACTTCTGGCCGGTCTTGGAGACCGTGGTGCGGGTCAGTTTGACCGGGGTGAGATGATCCTTGTCGGGGCCGGTGAGCAGGGTCACGCCGCCCGCGTTGCCTTTGGAGCGGCCGGAGTGGCGGATACTGAACGTGTAGCTGGCGCCGGGCGTCGTGTTCACGGTCTGGGCGACGGTACGGCCCGCATGCACGTCGGCGGCCGTGTTCCCGTCCTTCTCGCGATGCAGTTCGAAGTTCTGGATGCCGCCGGTGGCGTCCACGTCCTGCCAGGCGAACGTGGCGGCGGTCAGGCCGCCGGCCTTCACGCCCGTCTGTCCGGCCATGGCCTGCGCGTAGGAGCGGATCATGCCCTTATTGGGCGTCACATACACCCAGGGCAGGCCCTGCCCCTCCTTGGCGATCGTCCACTTCGGGGTGTCGAACCCGCCGTTCACGGCCATCTCGTCACCCGCGGCCCTGGAGGCGATGGTCTTCACCTTGGCGTCCGGAGCCTTGAACGCGGCCGGCTGCGTGGAATCCGCCTTCGAACTGGAGGGCACCTTGCCCTTGTCGTTCTTCTTCAGATCATGCACCGTCAGGCCGGAAGCGGTTTTGTCAGCCGCGAGTCCGACACTGCCCGTGGTCTTGGACTTGGCGGGCTGCACGGTGTTCTCCTTGCCACGCTGATTCGACGGAACCTTGCCGGTCGCGTCCGACGCGTTCTTGTCGTAAGAGAGCCTGTACGCCTTGTCGAAGCTTAGGTCGTCGACGCAGTTGCCTTCGGCGGTGAAGTCGAGGCCCTGACCGTTGGAGTCCCTGACGCTCCTGAACGTGAAGCGGGTCGTGGTCGAGGTGGCGAGGTAGTCGCCGGTATAGGTCTCCCACTTGCCGTCCTGCGCGGTGCCGTGCGTGGTGATCGTGGTGGACTTCTCGCCGACCTTGTCGGTGCCGTTGGATGTGGTGCGGGTTGCCTCCTGCACGGCCTCGGCTCCGGGCTCGCCGATCATGACCTGCATGCTGTCGTCCTGGTCCGCGTTGCGGGACGCGTGCTTGAGGCTCCACTTGTACACGACGCCGGGCGTGGTGGCGATGTCCTGGTAGATGTACTTGCCTTGCTTGGCTGCGGCGATCTCGCCCCACACGTTGCCCGCGTTGGTCGGATACGGGGTGTGGTTGCGGCGCTGCACCTCGACGGTGTCGACGCCGGCGGTGGCGTCGTTGGATCTCCAGCCGAACTTGCCGGAATCCCAGTTGTCGAGCTTGCTGTGCAGCGGGTTGCCGATGACGCCGGTCTTCGCGCTGATTATGGCGAGGTAGGTTGTGTCGCCGTAGACCCTCTGGTTCTCGTTGATGATCTCGTTGCCGCGATAATCGAACGTGCCGTTCACCAGATGGTCCGGCAGATTCGACGTATTATCCGCCACCGTCTTCACGTTTCCGGTAGTCTTCGATTCGGCGGGCTCGACGGCGTTCTCCTTGCCACGCTGATTCGACGGGACCTTGCCGGTCGCGTCGGACGCGTTCTTGTCGTAGGTCAACTTGTAGGAACGGGAGAATTCGATGTCGTCCACGAGATTGCCGACGTTGTTGCCGGGCAGGGTCTCATACTCTTTGAACCCTTCGAGGCTCTTGAACATGAATACCGTGTTCTTCTGTCCTTCGGGCACCTGGTAATAGCCTTCGTACGTCTCCCACTGGCTGCCATGGTCTCGGGGATCGGTGTTGGATACCTTTGTGGTGATGGTCGTGGACTTCCCGCCCACCTTGTCGCCATGGCCGTTAGAGGTGACGCGGGTCATCTCCACAGGCGTCGCGTGGGCCGTGTCGGAGCCCACGAGGACCTGCATCTTGTCGGCATGGGAGGATTGGCGGCTGGCGTGCTTCAACCGGATCTTGTACAGTACTCCGCCGTTGCCGGTGGACACGTTCTGGTAGATGCTGGTGTTGTCCTGTTGGGCGACGATCTCCGCATACGTGTTCTTGGTGTTGCGATCCTGCTGCAATTCGACCCTTGAACCGTTCTCGGTACTGGACCATGCGAACCTGGAAGAGTCGAAACCGGGGATCTGCCCGATCTTTCCGTACTTGGAAAGATCGGTGACGGACATGTTGTACCAAAGCGTGCCGTCATCCGATTTGAGGAACGTGCGCAGATCGGCATAGGTTCCCTGCTCGTTCTCCTGAATGTCGGAGAACGAGGGGTAGGAGAAATCGCCATTAGCGAGGGAACCGTACCGGACGTTCTCGTCCGCGACTGTCTTCACGGTTCCCGTGGTCCTGGCCTTGGTCTGCCTGACGGTGTCGGCGGTCTCGTCGGACGGGACCTTGCCGGTCGCATCCGACGCGTTCTTGTCGTAGGACAGCTTGTAGGCGCGGGCGAAGGTCACATCATCCAGAAGATTGCCCTTGGTGGGGTCGAGATAGTTGACGGCCTTGAAACCGAACCGGGTAGTGGTCTGCCCGTCCGGGATGACGTAGTAGCCCTCATAGGTCTCCCACTGGTCGGAATGATGCCAGCGGTTCTCGTTCGTGACCCTCGTGCCGATGGTCTTGGACTTCTCGCCGACCTTGTCGCCGGCCTTGCCGTTCGCGGCCACTCGGGTCATCTCGATGGGTGTGCCGTTGATGACGACCTGCATCTGGTCGACGTTGTCCTTGCACAGGCTGGTGTGCTTCAACCGGATCTTGTACAGTGTGCCGGGGATGGTGGCGAGGTTCTGGTAGATGGTGCGTCCGGGTTCGGAGGCGACCATTTCCGCGTAGGTGTTGCCGTCCATGCTGTCCTGTTGGAGTTCGACCGCTTCCGCGCGGTCCTTCAATCCGCCTTGGTCGTGGCCGCCTTTCTGGTCGGTCTTCCATGCAAATTTGGACTGGTCGAAACCGGGCCAGTCCACCCAGGAGGCGAGATCGGCGTCGGAGTGTTTCGCGTTCCTCATGTACTGGCCGTTGTTCGGGTCGACGCTTGTGTATGCGTTCGTCATGTAGCTTGGCGCGTCAACGGTCTTCCATCCGCCGTCGGGCAGGTAGTCGAATCCGCCGTTGACGAGCTCCCTTGGATACGTCGTGGCGGCCGATGCCGTCAGGCTCGTGATGGTCTTGCCGATGTCGGGCATGCGGATCTCGTCCGCGTTCGCGGTGCCCGCCATCAGGAGCCCGCCGCCCAGGAGGGTGCCCGCGGACAACAGTCCCGCGACCGCCCGTTTCAACCATGCGTGCATGTGTGTTTTTTCCTTCCCCGCCCCTTGACTGTCCGTGACGGATGGGCCAGGACCCGCACGAACCCCTTGCGGCGAGCCAAAAGAACCATGAATGAAAACGAGAGGGGAGGGGCGCGGGACACGGCATGATCCGGATTGTTCCGCGCCCCCGTATGTCAGACGGCCGGGGTGTCTCCGTCGTGCGTGAGCATCAGCGCGTCGCGGCGGTTGCGCGCGCCGCGCACGGCCATGGTGCCGCCGATCGCGAACAGGGGCATGGCGCAGGCCAGCCAGAACGCGAACGCGAGCACGCCGCCGGTCTGCGGCAGTTGGGTCAGGTTCGCGACGTTCTTGACCTGGACGGTGTTGTTGTCCAGCCTGCTGGTCAGGTTCGGCACGGTGCCGGTGCCCCTGTACTGGATGCTGGTGCCCGCGTCGTCGATGGTGACGGTGAACGTCGGTTTCGCGTAGCTGGCGTAGCCGGCCGGCTCCCGGGTTTCGGTGACCGTGTACGTGCCGTAGCCGAGGCCCTTGAACCGGATGAGGCCCCTCTGGCTCGCGTCGTCCCTGTTGTCGGCCGTCCCGTCATGGTTCGTGTCGCCGGTCACGAACACGGTGGCGGAACCCTGGTCGGCCGCATCCGACCATTTGCCGGTGTTCCAGTCGAGATTCATCCACTTGCCGTTGCGCTGGATCTGGAACCGGGCGCCGTCGAGCAGCGTGTTCACGTTGCCCGCGTCCACCTTCCGCAGGGTGAAGTCGTAGGCCTTGATGTCGGCCTTGTCCTGGTCGGTGATGGTCGTGAAGTGGATGCCGTCGGTGAATGTGCCGTACGTGTGGATGGTGTTGGTCGGCGGATCGGTGACGCTGGCCTTGTCGACGGTCATGCGGTAGGTGATGACGATCGTCCTGTTGGAGTATTTGTCGAGAAGTTTCCTGCCGTCGATGCCCCAGCCGCCTGCGGGGATGGCGAGATCCGGGTCGGCGGGCTTGTTGTCCGCGGTCTTCAGGGTCGGGTCGCCGGGGATGCTCTTCGCGTTGTTCTGCGTGGTCCCGTCGTAGATGACCGCGTCGGCCGTGATGTCGGTCTGCGGCGCGTTCTTCAGCCGGACGCTCAGCGAGCCCTGCACGTACGTCTGGCCCTTCGGCTGGTCGATGAGCTTGAACTTGACCGCGGAGGCGGCCTGCTTGTTCGGCACGGTCACCTCGACTGTGTTGGTGACGGTGTCGCCGACGGTCACGCTGACCGGATCGTTGGTGGTGCCGTCCTTGCCTACCGTGGTGCCGTCCTTGCCTACCGTGGTGCCGTTGCGCTGCACCTGGACCTTCTTGTCGACCCTCACGCTTTTCGCCTTGACGACCGCAGTGCCGAGGGTCCGCCACTGCGGGTCCTTCGCGTCGTTCTTCATGATGTTCGCGTTGCCGGATTTCGTGCCGACCATAATCGGGTTGCCCGCGCTGTCCGTGATGTAGTAGAGGCCCTCGGAGGGCACGTTGATCGTCAGCGTGGACTGGGTGGTCGTCAGGTTCGCGCCGCCCTGGATGGCGGCCGGCTTCTTCGAGGACTGGGCCAGGGCCTTGCTGATGTTGCGCAGCTGCCTGGTCTGGGAGTCCATCTTGATGTTGGCGATGTTGCCCGCGTCATCATAGCCGTACACCTTGCCGATGTCGTCGGCCGTGCTTGGATCGTACGCGTTGGCGATGCCGATCGCGTCGGCCGCCCATGCGTTGGATGCCGTGTCGCCGCGCACGCCGAGGCTGCTGATCCGCGTGCCGTTCAGGATCTGGTCCGTGTACGTGCCGATCCGGTACACGTCGAACGTGTGGCCGGCCAGGCTTGCTCCGTCTGCGCCTTGCAGTGTGATGGTCGTGCCGGCCGTCGTGCTCGCGGCCGCGGCGTCCGTGGCCGGCGCGGCCAGCGCCGCCGCGGGCAGTGCGACGGCCGGTCCGGCCGCCAGGGCGACGCCCAACGCGATCGCGACGAACCGGTTCCGGCCGTCCGTGCCGGCGCCGATGCGGATGATGTTCCTCATATCGTGTCCTTCTCCTATGGGCGCGGCCGCATGCCGCGCCCGCCCCCTCCCCAACAGGAGGGGAGTGATCGATGTCGTTGCATGGATGAGGGGCCGGCGTCCCGGTCGGGACGCCGGCCCCGGGAAGGGGCCCTTCCACGCGGCGACGCGCATCGGACGGGCCCCGTCGGGTCAGGCGGCGTGGCGCGGCATGAGGGCCGCGTCCGTGTCGTCATGCGCCGACTTGCGGCGGCGGACCATCACGACGGCGGCGCCGATGCCGGCCATGAGCAGCGCGCCCACGCCGACGGGCAGGATCGCGGAACCGGTCTCGCCCAGCAGCGACCGGCGGCCGTTCCAGTCGTCGGTGTTGGACTCGACGGGCGTGTCCTCGCACAGCGTGCGATCGCCGACGGTCACCTGCCTGGGACCGTCGCCGTCGCCGGCTTCGCCGCCTGTGGACGGCTTGCCGGAGGCGTCGCCGAACGGGTCCTTGTCCACCACGGGGCATTCGACCAACGGGGTGCCGGTGACCTTGGCGCGGTCGGTGTGCCTGTCCTTGGTGAATCCGGTGAGCGTGCCGGTCACCTCCACGGAGTCGCCGGGCTTGAGGACCAGCGTGGACCAGTTGTCCGGGTACTTGAGGTCCTTCACCTCGCCGTCGCCGACGATGGTGTGGTCCTCGAGCTTCAGGTCGCTGGCCTTGAACCATGCGCCGTGCCCGTCCTCGTCCTTGCTTGTGTTGGTGATCGTGAACACGATCACGTCGCCGTCCTTCGCGCCGTCGAGCGCGTCCTTGGAGTCGTCGCGGTCGCCCTTCGGCCAGCCGCTCCTCCTGTCCCACTTCTCGAGCTTGATGCCCGGGGTCAGGTCAGGGGTGCGGGTCCACACGATGTTGCTGGTCAGGTCCTTGCCGTTCACGTGCTCGGTGAACACGTTCTCGTGGCGGTCGGTGACCTTCACTCGCGTGGCCTGCACGTAGGCGCGCCAGCCCTGCTCGTGCGCGTCGTCCGCGGACACGAGGTCCAGGTACGCCTGGGTGGCCTGGATGTCCACGAGGCCGGTGGAGGGGTCGATGTTCGCGGTGAACATGTCGCCGCCGAGCCTCGAGCTGTCGAAGCCGCTGCCGGCGATTCTCTCGCCCTTCCTGGCGATGGCCTCGCCGCCCCGGTACAGGTCGCGGGCCGCGTACACGGCCCACTGGCCGGTCGCCTTGTCATACGCCGGGTCGAGCTGGTCGGTGATGCCCCAGTTCGCGACCTTCTGGTAGGCGCGGTCCGCGGGCAGGATCGAGCTGTCGAGCTGGTAGAGGAACGTGGAGTCCAGGTAGACGCTCCTGCCGTCGACGCTGTCGCCGCCGACCTTCACGGTCACGTCCTTCTTCGGGTTGATCTCCTTCAACGGGTTGGAGACGGTGTTGGTCTTGTCACGCTTGTCGTTGGTGACCTGCGTGGCGGTGTTCTCCACCGTGTGGCCGTCCTTGACCTTGGTGACGG
>ERZ810243.144-NODE-144-length-21620-cov-7.26664_pt1 | contig 21620 bp, 15 predicted proteins | sample MGYA00520432_ERZ810243 | MGnify/ENA primary metagenome ERZ810243 (study PRJEB31588, sample SAMN03398929) | human gut metagenome | study: EMG produced TPA metagenomics assembly of the PRJNA231909 data set (A prospective, longitudinal analysis of the...
TTTCCCTACACGACGCTCTTCCGATCTGTGTGGTTCGGCGCGGACTGCGGTCCGTTCATGGATCGCGAGCGCGGCGCGTGGGCGACTGACCTGTTCGAGTACGGCAGCGTCTACGATGTGGACTTCGACATGGACAAGGAGTCGCGCGTACGCTTCGGTGACTCCGCGATGAACCATGCGATGGCGTTCGTCGGCGTGGACGTGGCCGATGACGGCACCACGACCCGTCGCTGGCGCGTGGAGAACTCCTGGGGCGACAAGATTGCCGACAAGGGCTACTTCACGATGAGCGACGACTGGTTCACCGAGTACGTGTACGAGGTGGCCGTGCCCAAGGCGATGCTCCCGGCCGAGTATCAGGCCGCGCTCGCCGAGCCCGCCACCATGCTCCCCGCATGGGATCCGATGGGTGCGCTGGCCTGAGCGAGGTATCGGCCCGTGCGTCGAGCACGAGACTGAATGACCGATTTCGTCGATTCCCCGTGTCGGATGGACATTTTACGAAAGGAATGTGCCGTTCGATGTGGGGAATCGTCATTGACGGCGGTCTTCCGCTATTGTTGGATGACAATGATGTTTCTAGCCAGAGGACCGCGCATCGGTTGCGGCATAGCGGAATAAGCCCAGAGAAAGCTGCATGATGAAGAAATCGTCGGCCGGAAGCCGCACATCATTCAATACATTCAATCGAATACTGACGTGTCTTATCCCGATCGCGTTCGTGTTGACCGTCGGCGCATGCGGAACTCCCGGCTCCGATGCGGGGTCGGCTGAGCGTCAGTCGTCCGGCCAATCCGAATCGGCTGAGTCGTCCAAACCGTCAAGCTCGGCTTCCGCGTCCGGCGGACAGCTCGCCACGAGCGTGCTGGAGACGCTGCCGGTCAAGGGACGTGCGCCGAAAACCGGTTATTCGCGCGACCAGTTCGGCGCGGCATGGGCCGACGTCGACCACAACGGGTGCGACACGCGCAACGACATCCTCAACCGTGACCTCACCAACAAGACTTACAAGGCCGGTACGCACAATTGCGTGGTGACCAGCGGTCGGCTCGTCGACCCGTACACCGCCGCGGTGATTGATTTCGTGCGCGGGCAAAGCACCTCGGCTGCCGTGCAGATCGATCATGTGGTGGCGCTGTCGGACGCATGGCAGAAGGGCGCGCAGCAGCTGATCGCCGACCGGCGCAAGCAGCTGGCGAATGACCCGTACAACCTGCTCACGGTGGACGGCCCGTCGAACCAGCGCAAGTCCGACGGCGACGCGGCGACCTGGCTGCCCGCCAACAAATCGTTCCGCTGCTCATACGTGGCTCGGCAGATCGGCGTGAAGGCGAAGTACTCGCTGTGGGTGACGCAGGCCGAGCATGATGCGATGTCGCGCGTGCTGTCGTCCTGCCCGGCCCAGACCGTTCCGACCGGCGACGGCGCGGAATCAGTGGCGCCGCAGGAGGACGTGTCGCAAGGCAGCTCATCGCAGGACGGTTCATCGGGCGAACAATCCGAGTCGGGCACGGTGGTGGAGCCGGCCGCTCCGTCTGACGGCGACAGTTCCGATGTCTACTACAAGAACTGCGCCGCGGTGCGTGCAGCCGGCAAAGCGCCGCTATACAAAGGGCAGCCCGGCTACTCGACCAAACTCGATCGCGACGGCGACGGCGTCGCCTGCGAATAGCGCCCCATCTCCATCCCGCGAAAGTCCCATCCGCAGCCGCCGGAATGGGACTTTCGCCGGGTGACGGCTTCGCAGCTCCGCCGTGCCCGCATTGCAGCCGTTGTTTTCCGTATTCCGACGGCATCTACTATTGTGTGTTCGGTATTGGTATGCGACGTGAGGGCGCGGGTCGAAAGACGCCGGGCTGCGGTGCGGAAGGAGAGCAGAGCGATGGCAGGGCTTCGTGGTCCGGACAGTTCCGAGGACGAGCGGCATTTGAGCGGGAATGCCGTGTTCCCTGAAACGGTGGACGTGAACATTCGCCAGCTCGACCCGATTCCGGCACCGCGGTATTTTCTCAGGGAACTGCCGCTCACCGATGATATGAGCGACCTGGTGCTGCAATCGCGTCAGGAGATCCGCGACATCCTGCACGGTCGCGATGATCGTCTGCTGGTCATCATCGGCCCGTGCTCGATTCACGATCCGAAAGCGGCGCACGAGTACGCGCAGCGTCTTGCGACGCTCAAGGGCGAGCTTGAGGACCGACTGATGATCGTGATGCGCGTGTATTTCGAGAAGCCGCGCACGACGATCGGCTGGAAGGGTTTGATCAACGACCCGGATCTGGATGGCCGCTTCGATATCCGCAAGGGCATGTGGCTGGCGCGCAAGGTGCTGACCGACGTGCTTGGCCTGGGGCTGCCGACGGCGACCGAATGGCTGGATCCGATTACACCGCAGTACATCTGCGATCTGATCAGCTGGGGGGCGATCGGCGCGCGCAACACGGAGTCGCAGGTGCATCGTGAGCTGGCGAGCGGCATGTCGATGCCGATCGGCTTCAAGAACGCGACCGACGGTTCGATCAAGCCGGCCGCCGACTCGTGTTTCGCGGCCGGGTTCGAGCACCATTTCCTGTCGATCAACCTGGATGGCCGCGTGATCTCCGCCGAGACGAAGGGCAACCCGGACTGCCATCTGATCCTGCGCGGGTCGAACACCGGCCCGAACTACGATGCGGCTTCCGTGGCGGCCGCGCTTGAGGCGCTGCGCGCGTCGAAGGCGAGCGGTCCGAGCGAACGCGGTCTGGTCATCGATGCGGCGCACGGCAATTGTGGCAAGGACGAGAACGTCGAGGCCGAGGTCATTGAGAACATCGCCTCGCGTATCGCCGATGGAGAGCCGGGCATCCTCGGCGTCATGATGGAGAGCTTCCTCAAGGGCGGGCATCAGAAACCGGCACCGCTCGACCAGCTGGTGTATGGCCAGTCGGTCACCGACTCCTGCGTGCCGTGGGAGCGCACCGAGGAGCTGCTGCACACGCTCGCCGACGCCATCGACGCGCGTCGCGCGCTCTGATCCGGTGCCCGGCCTAGGCCGCTAGGTGGGGTATGCCACAATACATGGCTGTTAGCATATACGTAGGTTCGGTGTGGCCTTGTCTGTTCGAGAGGCCGCGCCGAACCGTTTTTTTGCATTGGCGCTGCTTCAGTGATGCATCGTCACAGCGACGCGTCGTCCCAGTGGTCGGCGGCGGGGAGCGAGCGGATCGACGGCATCAGCAGCGCGATGACCACATTGACCGCAAGCACGGCCAGGAACAGACCAATCGTGGCGCCGAACCCGATGCGTGGTAGCAGGGAGCCGGCGAGCGCTGAGCAGAACAGCGTGGGTATCATCGACAGCATGCCGCTCGCCGACCCGACACGTCCCTGCATCTCGCTCGGCACTTTGGCGAACACGAATCCCATCAGCAGCGAGTTGATGGTGGGGATGGGCAGCCCGACGATCAGCGATGACGCCAGTATCACCAGGTAATCGCTGCTGAACAGCATCGGCAGCAATGTCAGCAGCGACGTCACCGACAGGACGACCAGACCGGTGCCCATGTGCACTCGCTCGCATACCCGTGCGGCGATCACCGCGCCGATCAGCATGCCGACTCCCATGACGGTGTTGACGAAACCGAGTCGCACGGAGTCCACGTGGGTGCTCACCAGTTGCAGGTTCACCGCGGCGAACACGCCGTTGAGCCCGAAATTCACCAGCGCGGCGATTACGCAGATCGCCAGCAGCGTGTGCCTGCGCAGCGTCCAGCGCCATCCTTCGATGAAATCCTCGAAGAACGAGGTGTGCGCCGACTCTGCTGTCGCATCGGCGTCGGGCGCGACGGCGGCATCGGACGTGCAGCCCGCTTGCGACGCGGTGTCGGGACGCTTGCTCTTGCGATCTGTCGTCACCATGTCGCGGACATGTTCGTCGACGCGCAGCTGGGCGGCACTGACACCGCTGATCGCGTACATCAGCGAGGCGACCGCGAATGGCAGCCACGGCGCGACCGCGTACAGCACACCGCCGAGCGGGGATCCCGCGATGCTGACCACGGAATCGCGCCCCTGATTGAGGCTTTGCGCCTTCGGATATTCGCGGGTCGGGATGATCGTGCGCAGCATCGCGTTGGTCGCGTTGGCGAGTAGTCCGTTGACCGCTGACGCCGCGACCGTCACGATGGCGAATATCGGGAATGCGATCGCATGCAGGGCGATCAGCACGAACACCGTTCCCCCACAGCAGCGTGCCGAACACGGCGTTGGCGATGATGAGCCCTTTGCGGTTGTGCCGGTCCACGACCGTGCCGCCGAACACGTCGCTGACATGTGTGGCAATTTGGCTGAACGTGGCGAGCCATCCGGCGAGCACCACCGATTGGGTGAGCGAGAAGGCGATCAGCGAGATCGCGAAGCCTCTCATCGCGGCTCCGATCGTCGAGGCGGTGTCTGCAGTGAACCATTGACGATATGTGGGGTTGCCCCACAGCGATTCACTGCGTTGCGGGGAAGTGCGTTCGCGGTGTGGCGCGGTTTGCGCCTGCGATGATTCGGACATGATGTTTCCTTTGAATAAGTCGAGGGGTGTTGTGCGTCGAGGGGTGAAATTGCGTATGCTTACGCTCGCCCATTGCATTGTGGGCGCAGGGCGCGGGGTGAGAGGGTATGTCAGGCCGCCGTTATGGCAGCCATCTGAAGGCGTCGATGTTGAGCATGACGGGTTGCGAGCCGTCCCCTTCCTCGTGTGCGAGGTTGCGTGATACCCATGTGTTGAAGAGCTCGCGCAACTCCTGTGACATGCGCGCGTATTCCTCGCTTGTCAGCCGCAGCACGCTGCTGTTCATCACCGTTGGGTCCGTCCACTGTTTGGGCAGGTTGTCAGAGGCCGACCTGTATCGCTGCCATGCCTCTTGCCGAAACGTGGAGTTGACCTGATCCATCGTCGTCGCCATCGCCGAATCGACGGCCGTGTCCGCGTTGATTTCCAGTCTGCTTTGGGCGGCCAGCCAGCAGCTTCTGCGGTTGCGCCGTGTCGGAAGCCTGTGCCATGTCCGTTCCTTCCGTGCCTCATGACACCTGTCGCGTGTGATGCCGCGCTCATGTTATGAAGCGATATCCAATTGACAAGAAATATTGTACAACAACTCTTGTATAAATCAAGTGCCCCGTTTCCCCCCGTTTCATGTTAGTCTCGCATAAGAGTTCAAGCGGTGGTTCCTCTCCTTCGAGAAACACCGCGGATACCGGCGCGTGTCGGCATAGGTGCCAGCGCGGGCAGGGGGTATTAGTGCGCGACCGCAGCGTGGCGCAAGTCAGAGAAGACTGAAAGGGCATGGCTCATCACGATGAATGCACGGCAGCTGTGGGCGAAGGCGTGACGTTGTTCGCGTCGGTGAAGGAGGGCGCGTGATGGCGGAATCGGCACGGCACTCAGGGCGCAAAACTCCCTGGAAGACGATCCTGGAGGTGTTGCCGGTGGTCGCGATCGCGGCCGGCGGCTACAAGGACACCGCGGCCGGCGCGACGGCGGCGCTCCAGAACATCGTAATGTCCCCGTGCCCGTTCGACGCGGGGCATGGGGACGTTCGTCATGTGCGGCGGATACGGGCTGGCGCGGCCCGTGTATGGCCAAGTACAGGGCCGTGCCTTATCCTTGGGGGAGAGAACAAGGCAAGGAGACATCACGTCATGCAGCAGCAGAACATGGGAGAGCGTACGCCGCAGGGCACGCCGCGTCACGCCGGCCCGAAGCCGCTGAACACGCCGGAGGAGCTGCGGGCCATCCGGCAGGCCATGGACGAGGGCAAGAATCCGCTGCTCGCCACGGGCGTGCCGCGCTGGGAGGACCAGGTGGGCGTCAGCCGTATCATCAACCGCCGTGTGCTGGAGCTCGAACCGCTGCCCACCCCGGCCCAGGTGTTGGCGGAACTGCCTCTTGACTCCGCCGCGCAGGAGATCGTCGCCTACTCGCGCGACGAGATACGCGCCTGCCTGTATGGGCAGGACGACCGTCTGCTCGTCATCGTCGGCCCCTGCTCGGTGCACGACCCGAACGCCGCGCTCGACTACGCGCACCGGCTGTCGAAGGTGATGAAGGAGACCGAAGGTGAACTGCTCATCGTGATGCGCGTGTACTTCGAGAAGCCGCGAACGACGGTCGGCTGGAAGGGACTGATCAACGACCCCGACATCGACGGCAGCCACAACATCCGCAAGGGCCTGCTGCTCGCGCGCAAGACGCTGATCGGCGTGCTGGGCGAAGGACTCGCCGCCGCCACGGAATTCCTGGAGCCCACCAGCCCCCAGTTCATCTCCGACGCGGTCAGCTGGGGCGCGATCGGCGCCCGCAACACCGAATCGCAGGTCCACCGCCAGCTCGCCAGCGGCATGTCGATGCCGATCGGATTCAAGAACGCGACCGACGGGTCCGTCAAGGCCGCCGTCAACGGCTGCTACGCCTCCGCGCAGCAGCACACGTTCTTCGGCATCGACCACATGGGCCGGGCCTGCGCGGTGGAGACGCTCGGCAACCCGGACTGCCACGTGGTGCTGCGCGGCTCGATCCACGGGCCGAACTACGACACCGCATCCGTGCGCCGTGCGATGGACGACGTGCGCGCGATGATGCCGGCGGAATCCGCCGCCACCCACGGGCTCATCATCGACTGCTCGCACGGCAACTCCGGCAAGGACGAGCACCGGCAGGCAGAGGTCGTGCGAGACATCGCCCGGCGCATAGCCGATGGCGAGGAAGGCATCACCGGCATCATGATGGAAAGCTTCATCGAAAGCGGCAACCAGCCGGCGGCCCCGCTCGACCAACTGGTCTACGGCAAGTCGATCACCGACCGCTGCATCGGCTGGGACGAGACGGAACGGCTGCTGCACGAGCTCGCCGACGCGGTGTCCGCCCGGCGCTGGCGCTGAAACGGCGTCCATCACTCTTCACGAACAACCACACGGAAAGGATTCCCATGACCACCATCGCCATCATCGGCGCATTGGACGACGAAGTCGCACTCATCGCCGCATCACTGAACGACGTCACCCACGACCGCCAAGCCGGCCTCGATGTGACGCGCGGCACGCTGGGAACCAACGACGGAGGCACCGTCACCGCCGTCGCGACCGTCGGCGGCATGGGACTGGTCAACGCCGCCGCCACCACCCAGCACCTGATCGACACATACCATCCCGACGCGGTGATCTTCTCCGGCATCGCCGGCAACCTCAACCGGAACCTGCACATCAACGACGTGGTGCTCGGCGGCACATTGCGCTACCTCGACACCGACATGCGACTCGTTGGCCAATGGAAGCCCGGCACCGAGCAGCAGCCCGTCGAGGAATTCCACTCCGACGACCGTCTGCTGTCCCTCGCCGACCAGGCGCTCGCGGCCATGGGCGTCACGCACATCATCGGCATCATCGCGTCCGGCAACTACTTCGTCGATACGCCGGCGCAGATCGCCAAGGTCATCCACGACACCGGCGCCGACGCCGTCGAGATGGAAGGCGCATCCGTGGCGCACGTCGCCGCCCGAAACGAAGTACCCGCGCTGGTGATCCGCGCGCTGAGCGACAACGCCGACACCGACTACGAGGAGTTCAAGGGCTTCGACATCTCCGAATACGCGGATACCGCGGCCCGCATCGTGCTCGACATCCTGCGGCGCATGTGACGCCGGGCGCGGCTCGCTCCGACGGGCTGCGCCGCGGAAGGACACGGCAAGTTGAACAACTGGCAAACTTACGTAGTCGCGCTGGCGGCGGGACGTGCGGAGCCGTTACGCTGAAACCATCCGCATCCGCATCATCGGTGCGGGTGGATGAGAGCGGTGCAGGGCCGAGGAAAGGCGGGGCGGGTCCGATGACATGGGTGCATGTGGCGTTGGCGGTGCTGGTGACGATTATCGTGTTGGTGATTGCCGTATCGAGGTCGTACGCGCTGGGGCGCGAGTCCGGCGAACGCGACACGCTGGCGGGGCAGGGGAGCGATTCCGGATCGCTGTTCGGCACCGACGTGCCGGTGCGCGAGGCGGAACAGGGGCTCATCGACGTCATGCCGTCCGAGGTGATCGTCTGCGACGGCAACGGTTCCGTGCGGTGCTCCAGCAAAAGCTCGGTGAACGTCGATGTCATCGAGAACGGCTGGATCGTCAAGGACGAGATCCTCGACATCCTGCACGTCGTGGTGGAGAACGGGGGCGTGCGGGAACGCGAGATGCGCGTCTCGCTCGACCTGACCCGCATGTCGAGTGCGATTTCCGGACGAGGTGTCACCGCCGGCAGCTCCGCGCCCTCCGACAGCTACCTGCGCGTACGCGTCGGCCATATCTGCGACGGGCTGTACGCGGTGTTCATCAACGACGTGACCGAGCAGCGTCGGTTCGAGCGGATGCGCCGTGACTTCGTCACCAACGTCTCCCACGAGCTGAAGACCCCCGCAGGCGCGATCTCGCTGCTCGCCGAAACCGTCTCCGACGCGGCGGATGACCCTGGCGCCGTGCGGTATTTCGCCGGCCGCATCACCAAGGAATCCGCGCGGCTGACCGAACTGGTGACCCACCTGATCGAACTGCAGCGCGCGCAGGACGCGCCGGCGATGCTCAAGGCGCAGCGCATATCCGCCATGTCGGTGGTGCGCGCGGCCGTCGGCGAGAACCTGGTGCAGGCCGGTGCGAAGCACATCGCCATACGGCTGTCGCTGCGCGGCGAGCAGGCGCCGGTCGACGCTGACGCCGCCGCGGCCGACGAGGCGCAGCGCGACATCGCCATCATGGTCGACCGGGAGACCCTCACCATGGCCGTGAAGAACCTCGTCGAAAACGCCATCCGCTACTCGCCCGAATACACGACGGTCAGCGTGAGCGTCTCGCTGTGCAAGGACCCGAGCTCCATGACGATTCGCGTGATCGACCAGGGCATCGGCATCCCCTCGGCGTCGCTGGACCGCGTATTCGAACGGTTCTACCGGGTCGATCCGGCGCGGTCGCGGGCCACGGGCGGCTCGGGGCTTGGCCTGGCCATCACCAAGCATTGCGTGCAGGAGTGCGGCGGTACGATCTCCGTATGGTCGCGCGAGGGCGAAGGCTCCACGTTCACCATTGAGCTGCCGGTCGCCCCCGAACCGGATGACGATGACGGCGAGCGGGCGGATGACGGCGAAGCGCCCGGCGAGACCGTCGGCGCGCCGGGGGCCGGCGACGCCGCGACGCAGGAGTAGGCCCGCCGCCACGGTCTCCCCGGCACGTCGGCCACCCATCGTGAAACCCGCGGAAAAGCAACGTAGTCTTCGGAGCCGAATGCGGGCGGTGCCGGAACACGCTACGATGGTGACGGTACGGACATTGAACACAGTATGTGTGAAAGGTAAACATGACACGCATTCTCATCGTGGAAGACGAGGAATCATATCGTGAGCCCTTGGTGTACCAGCTGACGCGCGAGGGCTACGACGTCTCCGCCGCAGCCAGCGGTGAGGAGGGCCTGGAGCTGTTCACCAAGGGCGGCATCGACCTGGTGCTGCTCGACCTGATGCTGCCGGGCATCGACGGCACGGCCCTGTGCCGGCGCATCCGCGAGCAGAGCCGCGTGCCGATCATCATGCTCACCGCCAAAAGCGCCGAGATCGACAAAGTCGTCGGTCTGGAGATCGGCGCGGACGATTACGTGACCAAGCCCTACTCGTTCCGCGAGCTGCTCGCGCGTATCCGCGCGGTCCTGCGGCGCAACCAGGGCGCGGTCGAGGCCAGCGGTGCGGTCGACGACGACATCCCGCTGGTGTGCGGCGACATCTCCATGCAGGTCGGCCAGCATCAGGTCACCGTGCGCGGCGAAAGCGTGTTCTTCCCGCTCAAGGAATTCGAACTGCTCGAATACCTCATGCAGAACAAGGGGCGCGTGATGACCCGACACCAGCTCATCGACCGCATCTGGGGCTCCGATTACGTCGGCGACACGAAGACCCTCGACGTGCACGTCAAGCGCGTGCGCTCCAAGATCGAGGAGGATCCGGCCCATCCCCGGTACCTGACCACCGTGCGCGGCCTCGGCTACAAGATCGACAGCCCGCAGCAGTGACCGGCCCGCACCCGGTATAAAGCGCCCTCGGCCCGCCTGAACCACCCGGTGCAGGCGGGCCGAACCATATACCGCAAACCGCGCATTCCAACTACGTGGCAAGGTCGGCAACTATTCATCTTCTGTTTACCGATTTTGTCTTCCGACCCCTCGAACAGCCCATAGGCTAGTAACTGTCATGAAAAGGAATCGGCTCTGAATCGTATGACACGAGCCGCTATGACAGTTGATAAGAGGAAAGAAACAATGCGTAAGAATCTCTTCGTTCGTTCCATCGCGGCGGTTTCCGGCATCGTGATGCTGGCGTCGCTCGCCGCCTGTGGCGACAACACTTCGTCCGCCGGCAACAACTCCGGCTCCACCTCGACCGAGAAGATTACCGGCAGCTTCTCCGGCGCCGGTGCCACCTCCCAGCAGGCGGCCGAGGAAGCCTGGATCTCCGCCTACATGGCGGCGAACTCCGGCGCGAACGTCACCTACAACCCGACCGGTTCCGGCGCGGGCGTCACCACCTTCCTGAGCGGCGCCACCGCGTGGGCCGGCTCCGACAAGGCCCTCTCCGATGACGAGGTCACCCAGTCCTCCGACAAGGCGTGCGCCAACGGCACCACCGCGTTCGACGTGCCGGTCTACATCTCCCCGATCGCCATCATCTTCAACTTGAAGGGCGTTTCCGACGCCGGCAAGCACATCAACCTCGATGCCGACACCGCCGCCAAGATCTTCGACGGCAAGATCGTCAAGTGGAACGATCCGGCCATCGCCAACCAGAACAAGGACCTGACCTTGCCCGACACCCAGATCACCGTCGTGCACCGCTCCGACAAGTCCGGCACCACGCAGAACTTCGTGAGCTACTTCAAGGACCAGGCCCCCGACTCCTGGACCCATGAGCTCTCCGAGAACTGGCCTGACATCCCCGGCCAGCAGAGCGCCAAGGGCACCTCGGGCGTCGTCACCGCCGTCAAGCAGGCCGATGGCACCATCGGCTACGCCGACTTCTCCCAGGTCGGCGACTTGGGCACCGCGGCCATCAAGGTCGGCGAGAACTACAACGAGATCTCCGCTGACGCCGGTTCCAAGGTCATCGAGGATTCCGAGATCGACACGTCCGTCAAGGGCGACAACCGCGTGGTCGTGAAGATCAACCACGCCACCAAAGCCAAGGGCGCCTACCCGATCGTGCTGGTCTCCTACGACATCGCCTGCCCCGCCTACAAGGACGCCAACACCGCCAAGTTCGTCAAGAGCTGGCTCACCTACGTGACCAGCGACGAAGGCCAGAAGACCGCCTCCTCCGCTGCCGGCTCCGCCCCGCTGCCGAGCAACATCGTCGAGAAGGTCACCAAGTCCATCGAGGCCATCAAGACCAAGTGATCAGCGTGAGCTGACACGCCGTATGGCGGATGCCGCAGAACACCTGACACAATGAAAGGTGTCTGCGGCTTCTGTCGGTTGTACACGGCCGTGAAGCCACCATTGAAAATGCATACGAAGGAGAACCTGTGAGTTCGCAAGACAAAGCGGCAGACAGTCCGGCCAGTACAGGCAAGACCGGCGATGTCGTGTTCAAGACGATCGCCTATGCTGCCGGCATTCTCATTCTCGTCGCGCTTGCGGCGGTGTTCCTGTTCCTGCTGTTTCAGGCGTGGCCGCTGATCGGAGGCGATCAGGCCGCGAACACCGCCACCATCGAATCATTCACCGGCAACCGCGCGCACAACTTCTGGCAGTACGTGGGCCCGCTGGTGTTCGGCACGGTGCTTGTCTCCGCGCTGTCGCTGATCATCGCGTTTTTCATCTCGATCGGCATCGCCCTGTTCATCTCGCATTACGCACCCAAGAAGCTGGCGACCGCGCTGAGCTACGTGGTCGACCTGCTCGCCGCCATCCCGTCCGTCATCTACGGCCTGTGGGGCGGCCTGATTCTGGTGCCGGCCATCCAGCCGGTGTGGAACTGGTTCGCGAAGTACCTGAGGTGGACCTACATCTTCGATGGATCGCTCAATGACCCGTCGGTCGCCGACAGCCCCTCGCGAACCGTCGCCACGGTCGCCGTCGTGCTGGCCGTCATGATCCTGCCGATCATCACCTCGGTGTCGCGCGACATCTTCATGCAGACCCCGCGTCTGCAGGAGGAGGCGGCCATCGGCCTGGGCGCCACCAAGTGGGAGATGATCAAGCTGGCCGTGCTGCCGTTCGGCAAGTCCGGCATCGTCTCCGCATCCATGCTCGGCCTGGGCCGCGCACTCGGCGAGACCATGGCCGTCCTCATGATTCTTTCCCCCGGCCTAACGTACTCGATCAAGCTGCTGCGGGCATCCCAGAACCAGACCATCGCGGCGAACATCGCGGCGCAATACCCGGAAGCCGACCCGAACATCGGCGTGCCCGTGCTGATCGGCACCGGCCTCGTGCTGTTCGTTATCACGTTCCTCGTGAACTTCGTCGCCCGTAAGATCACCGAGAAAGCGAGCGCATGATGAGTGAAGCAACTGTAAAGAGCACCATCAGCGTCGACGCGAACGCCGTGAAGAAGACGCCCGCCGCACGCAACGACAAGCAACTGCCCGACATCGACTTCGACCGGTTCAAGACCAGCCGTTCCTTCGCCGCGTCCCGCAAGCGCAAGGACGTCTTCATGAAGAGCCTGATCTGCCTCGCCTTCATCATCGCGTGCATCCCGCTGATCTCCGTGCTGTGGACGACCGTCGCCAACGGCATCAAGCGACTGAACCTCAACTTCCTTTCGTACAACATGTCCGGCGTCGTCGGCGGCAGCCAGACGCCCTCCGGCGGATACGGCGGCGTGCTGCACGCCATCATCGGCACGTTGGAGATCACCTTGGGCGCCATGGTCATCTCCGTGCCGGTCGGCCTGATGTGCGCGGTCTACCTGATCGAGTACGCGGCCCGCGGCAACAAGCTCGCCAAGTCCATCGGCCTGCTGGTCGACGTGATGAGCGGCATCCCGTCCATCGTCGCCGGTCTGTTCGCCTACTCGATGTTCTCGCTCATCGGCGGCCCCGGCACCATCAGCGGCTTCGAAGGCTCCGTCGCGCTTTCGCTGCTGATGATCCCGACCGTCGTCAAGACCAGTGAGGAGATGCTGAAGGTCGTGCCCGGCGACCTGCGTGAGGCCTCGTACGCGCTGGGCGTTTCCAAGCAGCGCACCATCTGCAAGATCGTGCTGCGCACCGCCCTGCCCGGCATCGTCTCCGGCGTCATCCTGGCCATCGCGCGAGTGATCGGCGAGACCGCGCCGCTGCTGATGACCGCAGGCTACGCGACGTTCACCAACGTGAACCTGTTCAGCGGCGAGATGACCACGCTTCCCGTGTTCGTCTACCAGGAATACAGCAAGCTGCGTGCCAACTGCCCGCCCAACGCCGGCTCCTCCTGCGTCACCACGATCCCGATGGAACGCTCCTGGGCCGCCGCCCTGGTGCTGATCATCATCGTGCTGATCCTCAACCTCATCGGCCGTGTCGTGGCTCGCGTCTTCGCCGTGAAGTCCGAACGGTAAGCCGCCGTACACTGTATATACATCAATAAAGGAATTCATATGGGACAACGCATTGACGTCAAACATCTGAACATCTACTACGGCGACTTCCTGGCCGTGGAGGATGTCAACATCAACATCGAACCCAACAAGGTCACCGCGTTCATCGGGCCGTCCGGCTGCGGCAAGTCCACGGTGCTGCGCACCCTCGACCGCATGCACGAGATCATCCCCGGCGCCCACGTCAAGGGTGAGGTCGAGCTCGAAGGCAAGAACCTGTATGCCAAGGACGTGGACCCCGTCGCCGTGCGCCGCGATGTCGGCATGGTGTTCCAGCGCCCGAACCCGTTCCCCACGATGACGATTCGTGAGAACGTGCTCGCCGGCGTGCGCCTGAACAACCGCCGCATCTCCAAGTCCGACGCCGACGACCTGGTCGAGTGGGCGCTCAAGGGCGCCAACCTGTGGGAAGAGGTCAAGGACCGTCTCGACAACCCGGGCATCGGCCTGTCCGGCGGTCAGCAGCAGCGTCTGTGCATCGCCCGCGCCGTGGCCGTGCACCCGCAGGTGCTGCTGATGGACGAGCCGTGCTCCGCGCTCGACCCGATCTCGACGTTGGCCGTCGAGGACCTGATCAACGAGCTCAAGGGCGACTACACGATCGTGATCGTGACCCACAACATGCAGCAGGCCGCCCGTATCGCCGATTACACCGCCTTCTTCAACCTGAAGGCCGTCGGCGAGCCCGGCCACCTGGAGTACTTCGCGGACACCACCACGATGTTCAACAACCCCCAGAACGCCGAAGCCGAGCGCTACATCTCCGGTCGTTTCGGCTGATCGGCGGCGCGCTGGCGGATCGCATGCGTTGCATCCGCCCGCGCGTCCATCGCCACAAGACCCCGCCTCCGCGCGGGGTCTTCGCGTTTGTGAGGGGGAGCTCCGGAATAGAAGAAGCGACGGCGATGCTGGACAACTGCCGTGTTGTGCGATTTTGCAGATGTTGTACAACGACATTCTTGATTGTCACGCTCCGCTCCACCCGAGAACGTTCGCGTTGTTCCCGGTCATAGCATGATTCGACGCCTATCGTCTTCGGTCATACCGATACCCGTGCTTCCTTGCCAGTCCCTCTAGGCTGATTGCGATGACCTCGAAGCTCCGCGCTCGGCGAGTCGTCTTGCTATACGCAGGGCCAGTTCCGCAATCGACATCTCGTCAATCAGATTTTGAGCGGTCACGATGATTAATATCCAGCCGTGGGCCCGCAACCGTTCCCTTTTTTCGTTGTCTCGGCGCCACTGGACCTTATCCGTTCGATGATGATCGCCGTCATATTCCACTCCGACCTTGAACTCGGCCCATGCGATGTCCAGCGAAATGGCTGCTCCTGAACGAAAGGTGATTCCAGGAACCACGACATTGCATCGTCCATCCGGTATTCCGTGGCGTTGAACGCCCAGCCGTAGCGAGCTTTCGGCGGGAGACCATACATTGGGGCGTACCAGTGTCATGGCTTGCCTGCAAATGCTTTTTCCTCGGAACGGCGGCATCTCTTTTATGAAACGCTGCAACTCCAGATACAATTTGTCCGCGTCCGGCGCGCCATTGCGCACCAGCATCGCGAGAATGGAATCTCCGAGCACAACCAGATCCTCTGTCGAAAGATATGAGGACAGCTGCGCCCACACATGAAATACGTGCAATGCGTGCACGCCATTCGATATGTGGATGAGTGATTGCGGAGTGCAATGGCTCCAGATGTGGACAATGACCGGGACGGATTTCAACGGTCGAATATGAGGCCTGCCGGAGCGCGTCCGTACCGTGACATGCAGCGCGGCCGTGTCGAGATTGCAGTGGGAGGGCACCGGCTCGCCCGGTATCGGTTCGTAATCGTTCATGGGCGCAACGCTAGCGGGTCGGGGCCCGCGCGCCACCGACGGCGGGATCTCTGTGGATATGTGGATGGAGAACGGGTTATCCACATATATCCACAGGCCGTCCGGCACCATAACATCCATGACTCGTGAAGATGTTATGGTGGGCGTGTTCGGGAAACCGGGCGAATAGCAGTTTGTCTCGCCGAGGCCGGATGGCCTCGCACATTCAAGGAAGCAGAGAAAGTATGGAGAAGTTCTTCCATTTGAAGGAGAACGGCACGACCGTGTCCACGGAGATCGTGGCTGGCCTCACCACGTTCTTCGCGATGAGCTACATCATCGTCGTCAATCCGCAGATCCTGCACCAGACCGGCATGCCGTGGGGCGGCGTGTTCCTGGCAACGATCATCGCGGCCATCATCGGCACGCTCGTCATGGGCCTGTTCGCCAATGTGCCGTACGCGCAGGCGGCCGGCATGGGCCTCAACGCGTTCTTCACCTACACGGTGTGCTTCGGTCTGAAGTTCACGTGGCAGGAGACGCTGTGCATGGTGTTCCTGTGCGGCCTCATCAACATCATCATCACCGTCACCAAGATCCGCAAGATGATCATCGAGGCGATCCCGCCCATGCTGCAGAACGCCATCGGCGGCGGCATCGGCATCTTCGTCGCCTACGTCGGCATGCTCAACGTCAACCTCGTCACCTTCACCCCGAAGGACACCAAGGCCGTCGGCAAGGGCCTGGCCACCGGCGCCACGCCTGGTCTGGCCACGCTGAACACCCCGACCCTGTGGCTGTTCCTGATCGGCCTGCTGTTCGCCATCGTGTTCACCGTGCTCAAGCTCAAGGGCGGCATGCTGCTGACCATCGTCATCACCGCGATCATCGGCATCCCGATGGGCCTGACCAGCATGTCCAACTCCGTGTCCATCTCCGACACGTTCGCCCAGCTGCCGCAGACCTTCGGCGTGATCTTCAGCGCCGATGGCTTCCCGGCGCTGTTCTCCGACGTATCCAAACTGCCGCTCGTGCTGGTCACGATCTTCGCGTTCTCGATGTCCGACACGTTCGACACGCTCGGCACGTTCATCGGCACCGGCCGCCGCACCGGCATCTTCTCCGATGACGACATGAAGCACATGGAGGACGGCAAGGGCTTCTCCTCCAAGCTGGATCGCGCCCTGTTCGCCGACTCGATCGCCACCTCCATCGGCGCGATCTGCGGCACCTCGAACACCACCACCTACGTCGAGTCTTCCGCGGGCATCGCGGCGGGCGGCCGCACCGGCCTGACCTCCGTGGTCGTGTCCATCTGCTTTGCGCTGTCGATCTTCCTGTCCCCGGTGATCTCCGCGGTGCCGTCCGCAGCGACGGCCGGCGTGCTGGTCATCGTCGGCTGCATGATGGCCTCCAGCCTCAAGGAGATCGAGTGGAGCGACATCTCCGAGGCGATTCCGGCGTTCTTCGCCGCCGTGTTCATGGCGCTCGCGTACTCGATCAGCTACGGCATCGCCGCCGGCTTCATCACCTACTGCATCGTCAAGACCTGCAAGAAGGAAGCCAAGAGCGTTCACCCGATCATCTGGATTGTCTCGCTGCTCTTCATCCTCAACTTCATCCTGCTGGCAGTGCTGTAATGGCATCTGCCCTGCCTTGAATCCCGGCCCCCGTTGGTTTTCCAGCGGGGGCCGGATTCGTATCGTGCCGTCTTGGGTGTTTTCTCTCTCGGCAATACGATGGATGTAAGGGACAGAACGGACTGCCCTATACCACCCGTCGCGACGATGATGTTGACGGTGAGCGGCGATCCGTCCGCAGACGACGATCAGATCGTGGCCTGCGAGATCTACATCAGTGGTCAGCTGCTCGACAGCCAGTACCGGCGTGGCAAGGACGCCACGGTGACATGCTCCTACAGCTCATGGCGGCAGGAGCCGTTCAACGGGCGCGAGGTCGACCTGCCGAGGCTTGGCGAATACGGCAACGATCTCGCCAAGCTTGTGTCCTGATAAGATCGAGGCCGTTGTCTTTCATAATACATAGACTGAGCGGATGCTGAGCGCAAGGTCGCGATTGGCATACTGGACAATCAGAAACAGCTGGCAAAGATAAAGGCTGGGACACAATAGGGTGGCCGATTTTCAAAGGTGAAAGAAAGGATGTCCATAAATGAACCGAAGAATATCTATGTGGCTGCGCGGTCGTGGCCTTCCATGGAGACCTGCCGCCGCCGTGATCGCCACGGTATCCATGATGCTGGCGACGGTCATGGGCCCCCATTTCGCGGGGATGCGGGCGCAGGCCGTCGAGCCCGTGCAGACCACCACCATCTCGCACACCAAGATCACCGGCGACGGCAACTACTTCACGTTCGCCGACAACGCCTGGGATCCGGGCAACGACGTGCATACGTGGTCCAAGGCGCCATCCGACAGCCTCCCGGCGGAGGACATCTGGTATACGGTCCGATTCTTCGGCAGCGCAATCGACGTCTATGCAGGCAAGAACAGGCCCATGGGCAAGGTGAAATACTATATTGACGGAGCGGAAAAAGGCACGTACAGCCTGTACAACGCCTCCAACATCAACGAGACGAAAATCGCGTCGTTCACCGGGCTTGACGAAGGTGAGCACGTGTTCAAGGCGGTGGCCACAGGCGAGCGGGACACGAATTCCACGAACGCGCTGATCGACTGCGCCAAGGTCGTCGTGACCCATCAGCCGTACGTGGTCACCGGCGTCACACTCGACACGACCTCGATGACGCTGGGCGTGGGCGACAGCAAGCGGATCTCGTATACGGTGGCGCCCGATTACGCGACCATCGATGACATGACCTACACGAGCGGCGACACGAGTGTCGCCACAGTCGGCGCAGATGGCACGGTCACCGCGGTCGCGCCGGGAACCACCGCCATCACCGTGGCCTCGACTGCGGCCGGCATCAGCAAGACCGTCGACGTCACCGTCGCCAGGATGGCGCCGAACCTGACCGGCGGCATCGTGGACCCCGATACGCAATACACGCAGAAGCGGTTCGACGAGGTGAAGGCACTCACGACGAACAACCGGGCGCTGAAAGCGTGGAAGAACGACAAAGTCAACAGCGAGATCTCGCTCGCCGCGGTCGGCACCACCGTCTCGAACCTGACGGTCACCGCAAGCGACCTGACGTCGCAGGGCGGCGACGTCATCGCCAAAAGCAACGTCACGGCCACGTTCATCAAGTCCACCAGGGCATACAACGGCAGCTATCTCGGCTACGGAGACCCGAACCGCGAGGTGCCCGCCGCCACCGAGACCAACCGCTCCGAAAGCAACGACATCCTCTACCAAAGCGGCCCGATCACGGTGAAGGCCAATCAGGTGCAGAACATCTGGGTATCGTTCGCCATACCGAAGGACGCCAAGGCCGGCACCTACACCACCACGCTGACCGCTACCGCAGACGGGATGGGAACGCCGCTCACATTCACCTACACCATCGAGGTGAAGGCCGCTACGCTGCCTGATCCGGCAGAGTATGAGAAGAACTTCGACGTGGAACTGTGGCAGTACCCGTATTCCTCCGCGGAATACTACGGCGTCACCCCGTTCTCGGACGAGCACCTGCAGATCCTCAGATCAAGCATGGAACTGTACAAGTCCATCGGCGGCCACGCCATCACAACCACCATCAACGAGGACGCATGGTCCGGCCAGACCTACAGCGCCAACGCCATCCACTACCCGTCGATGGTGAAGTGGACCAAGAGCGGGGGCGGGTTCACCTACGACTTCACCGACTTCGACAAGTGGGTGACGTTCAACAAGGGACTCGGCATCGGCGACAAGATCGTGATATACAGCATCGCGCCCTGGCACGGCAACTTCACGTACTGGGAGAACGGGACGATGAAGTCCGAGAGATACACGGTCGGATCCGAGCGCTGGAGGAGCGTGTGGACCGACTTCCTGCGCAAGCTCATCGAGCATCTGATGGACAAGGGCTGGTTCGACGAGTCGTACATCGGCATCGACGAGCGCGGCTTCAGCGCCGACGCGTTCGACCTGATCGACTCGATACGGAATATCCACGATGTGCCGTTGAAGACCGCCGGCGCGATGGACGGCTTCGTCAACAAGTTCGACCTGGCGCTGCGCGTCACCGACCTGAACGTCGGCGACACCGCGGCGGCGGCCCATCCCACCGACTTCACCCGGCTGATCGAGGCGCGTGAGGCAAAGGGTCTTCGCACCACGCTGTACTCCTGCACCGAGCATGAGCCCGGCAACTTCTCGCTGTCCGCCCCGGTCGAAAGCTACTGGTCGGTGGTCAACGCGGGCGAGCAGACCAGCGGCTTCCTGCGCTGGGCGTACGACGCATGGGTGGCCGACCCGCTCAACGACGCCACGCACAACGCCTTCGAGCCCGGCGACCCGTTCCTGATTTATCCGAGCGAGAAGAGCGGAGACAAGGTGTCCAAGTCGTCCGTGCGCCTGGAGCGCATCGCCGAGGGCGTGCGCGACGTGAACAAGATCAGGCTCATGGTCACCGAGATCCCCTCGCTGCAGGCCGATGCCGACGCGATGTACGCGAAGATCAGAACGACGGTGACGACCTCGCACTCGTATCTGACCGCCGCGCAGGTCACGCAGCTTGCCAATGAGATGAGCGGATTCAAGGGCGACCTCGACACGCTCACCGACAAGTACATCTCCCTCAAGGCGCAAGGCACGAGCACGGTGGAATCCGTTGCCATCGACGGCGGCGACCAGGAGATCATGCTGGGCACGGCGAAGCAGCTGACCGCGACACTCAAGCCGGCGAACCTGCTGAACGCGTCCGTGACATGGCGCTCGTCCAAGACCGGCGTCGCCACGGTATCCGCCAAGGGCGTGGTGACCGCCGCCGGCGTGGGCTCCACCACGATCACCGCCACGTCCAAGGCCGACCCGACGAAATCGGCGAGCATCACCCTCACCGTGACGCCACAGGTCGTGGCGCAGGGGCTGCACTACTACTCGTTCGACGACTCGAACGCCAACGACTCCTGGGGCACCCGCAACGGCACCGCCGACGCCACGGCGCAATACGTTGACGGCAAGTCCGGCAAGGCGCTCAAGGTCACGGACGGCAAAGGCGTGACCCTGGCCGGCGGCAACGACATCGCGAAGACGGATCCGTGGACGATCGGCTACTGGGTGCGTTCCGACGCCGAACTCACCGGCCGCTCGGCCGTGATGACGAGCGCGGACGGCAAGTACTCGGCCGACCTCAAGATGGCCGCCGACCGCGAATCCGGCTTCCGCGTCGGCACCGCCAGCGGCGACGTGCTCACCTTCCGGTACGACTTCCAGCCGGGCACGTGGTATTACATCGCGTGGACTCAGGACAAGGCAGCCGGACTGACCATGTACGTCAACGGCACGAAGATCGGCGCGACGAACACGTGGACGAAGACGCACGATGTCGTCGCCCCGATCGACGTGATCGGCGGCCCTGGCTTCACTGGCCTGATCGACGAGGTGAAGATCTACAAGCGCGTGCTCTCCGACACCGAGATCGCGGCCGGCATGCTGCTGCCCGGTCTCAACCTCGCCGAGCATGAGACCGACATGTATATCGGCGGGACGTACACCATCGTCGCCAACCTGCAGGGCGGCGACGGCGATGGTACAGTCACGTTCGAGTCGAGCGACCCGACCATCGCCAAGGTCGACGCCTCCGGCACCGTTACCGGAGTGTCCCGCGGAACGGCGGTCATTACCGTCCGGGGAGGTGGATTCACCGACATGGTGACCGTCAACGTGAGCCGCGAACTCACCATCAAGAACACGCTGCCGCAGTACAAGCTCGACCAGACGAAGGTCACGGACGTGCACAAGTCACTCGACACGTCCAACCAGTACTTCGGCCAGCCCGACATGATCCGCACGAAGAGCGGCCGTCTGATCACCTCGTTCCCGCAAGGGCACGGCAAGGGACCGTTGATCATGAAGATCAGCGACGACGACGGCGCCACCTGGACGCGCAAGACCGACATCCCCGCGTCGTGGGCCGGTTCGCAGGAGACGCCGACCCTGTACGTGCTCAACCTGGCCGACGGCACCGAACGCATCATGATGATCACCGCCTGCCCGGGCTGGGGCACCGACTCCGCCGGCAAGATCGGAAGAGCGTC
>ERZ810243.148-NODE-148-length-21468-cov-7.19152_pt1 | contig 21468 bp, 19 predicted proteins | sample MGYA00520432_ERZ810243 | MGnify/ENA primary metagenome ERZ810243 (study PRJEB31588, sample SAMN03398929) | human gut metagenome | study: EMG produced TPA metagenomics assembly of the PRJNA231909 data set (A prospective, longitudinal analysis of the...
CGGCGATCACGAGTATGAGGTGCATCATCGGCCCGCCCCCATTGATCGCGCGAGGATGGCGCGTTCGATGAGTCCGGAACGCTCTGACCGACACGGCATGACCGATTCCTTCCTGTTTCCTGATCTGTTTGTCCGTACACGCGTGCGCCGGGCCGATAACCGTATGGCGGCCCGTCATCGCGTGCCGGAGGCGAGCGAGGCGACCATGGAGTCGATGCCCTGGGAGAGCCGGTCCATGTCCGCCGGGGACGCGGACCCGTCGTCGAGCAGCCCCGCCGCCTGTTCCGTGAGCTGTCCGAGCCGACGGTACAGGTACGGCACCTTGTACTGGTCCGCCGTGCTCCCCGCCAGCAGGCCCCGCGCGTCGGCCACGGCCCGTTCGAGCCGGCTCCTGGCCCGTGACGATTCGGCGTCGCCGACCGTCTGTCCGGCCTTCGCCACGGCCTTTTCCAGCCGTTCCGACCGTTTCGCGAGCCTGTCGGCGGCCTTGGAGATGCGTTTCGCGTCCGCGTCGAGCGTTGCCGTGTCGCCTCCGGCCGTGCATCCGGCCGGCGTGACGGGGTCGGCGGAAAGCCGTTCGAGGGTGTCCGCCATATCGGGGTCCGTGGCGCGCAGCGCGTCGAGGTCGACCGATCCCATGATCCGGTCGCGGTCACGGCCCCATTCGGCCGATCCCGCGGACCATGTCCGGGCGGATCGTTCGCACGCCGCCGACGCGTCGGCCAGCCGTTCGCGCCGGTTCGCGGAGACCATGCCCGCCGTCAGTCCGGCCCCGACCATGAGACCCGTGACGATCACCGTCGCCACGCCCACACGCACCCCGATACGGGGCCTGGTGCGGGCCTCGGCCTCGTCCCCGTCGTCCTTCCCATGCCGGCCGGGCCATGGGAATCGCCGTTTCCCACCAGGCCGCCCGTCGTCCAACCCGGGCATGACCTCGTCGAACCAGTCCTCCTGGCCGTGCGCGCCCATGGTCACAACCCCAGCGGCAGGACCGCGGTCAACGCCTGCCGCTGCTGGCCGCGCAGGCCGGACAGGCGCAGATGGTACTTGCCGACGCGCACGCGCAGGTCGCGTTCGAACACGGCCAGCATGTCGCGGTCCGGGGCGAACAGGGTGATATACCCCTGATGGTCGGTGTCGGGCCAGTTCGCGTCCTGCTCCGCCTCTCGCTGCCGCTGCTCGCGGCGCTCACGGCGTTCGTCGCGCGACAGTTTCCGCTGGTTCTGCAACGTGTCGCGCTGCAGGATGCTGGACTCGCGGTCACGCAGGTCCTTCTCGCTTTCCTCCATGCTCATGGGCCTCCAGATATGGGTCAGGGCGATCATCCTGCCGCCCTGCAGGATGTCGCGCGTCCAGCCCGCCGGCACGGGCCGGTCGGGCCACTGGGTCACCCACCAGGTGCGCGCCACGCACGATTCCAGGGTCACGCTCTCCCCGTCGAGGCTCTCCTCGCACCAGCCCAGCGTCGGCTCGTCACGGGTGACCGGAGGACGGTCCGCGTTGCCGGCCGGATCCGAAACCGACCGGATCAGCGTGCGCAGGTCGTCCAGTCCGCACCAGCGCACCGAACCGGGACGCGCCCCGCATTCGACCAGGGCCGGGGCGACGGTCATCTTCACCAGGTCGCCCAACGCGACCCCGACCCGATCGCGTTCCGTGAGCCGGCCCCGGGCGCGGTCCACGCCCTTGAGCCGGTCCACGTCGCAGGTCACGGACACGTAGCTCACGTTCGCCAACGGGGTCATGACCTCCGGCAGGGCCCACAATTCCGCCATATCACGGCGCATCCACTCCGGCGACCCGCCATCGTCGGGCAGATCCGGCGCGGGCGCGGCTCCCGGCAGCAGGAGCGCGGTCTCCTTGAGCTCGACCACTCCCGGCGTGTCCGCCAGACGGGCGGTCAGATCGTTCAAGGCGGCCGCGCGCGACGATTTCGACGCATCCGTGCTCAACGTCCACTCCTCGACCTTCAACGCGAGCACCGCGGTCGCCCGCCGGCGTTCCGGGTCGAACAGGTAGCAGGCGCCATGGAACGGGGTTCCGACCACCTCCACGCCGGACCCCTCGACCACCTGGGCCCGGGACCCGACCTGGCCCCACACGCCCAGCACGCCCGCCGGCCGGCCCGAGGCGAGCGGGCTCGCCGACCATCGGGTCGACCCGTCGCGCACACGCCGCCGCCACGCCAGCCATACGTACGTCCACGCCATCAGGCTCAACCCCTCGTAACGGATCAGCCCGTACGCCATGACCACGCCGCCCGCGAGCATCAACGGCAGCACCATGCCCGCCGCCGCGCCGCCCACGACCATGACCAGGCCGGCCAGGCCCACGCCGATCTGCGGCCATGTCCACCCGAACAAGACATTCGTGGCCGACAGGCGGCTGAACGCCGCCGTGGGCACCCTCGCCCCGTCGTCCCTGCCGTCGGCATCCACCATCAGCAACCTCCGATCAAACAAGAAAAAAGGGCCGGGCGCGATCCCCGCCCATACGGGGACGCCACCCGGCAACGCATCGATAAGTCAGGCCAGGACCGGGCCCGACGGCGACTGCGGCGAGACCGGGGGCGCCGGCGTCGCATCCGTTCCGGGCATCCCGGCAGGTCCCGGATCGCCCGGAGACCCCGGAGCGCCGGACGATCCGGTCCGGCCCTCGCCGCCGGCACCGCCCAGGCCTCCCTCGCCGCCGATCCCGTCGGCACCGTCCGAACCGTCACGGCCCGCGACGCCCCGGCCACCGTCCCCTCCCTCGCCGCCGGGCGCGGTTCCGGCGGGCGACGCGCCATCGGGCGCCGGAATGGCCGAGCCATCCGGGCCCGGGGGAGCGGAGACCGGCGGCTCGTACCCGTCGTCCTTCGACGGGTCGGCGGCATGGGCGCCGGAATCCCGGGCCCCGCCGCCATCATCCTTGTCCTTGCCGTCGGCCTTGGAGCCGGCGAGCATTTTTCCGGCCTGTTCGCCGACCTGCCCCCATTGGCCGGTCAGGGCGGCCAGGCCGCCCTGCGCCATGCCGGGCAACTGCACGCCCGCCGCCGCGGCCCCGCCGGTCGCCACCCCGGCGGCCGCGGTCACGACCTGCCGGGTCAGCTGGGCCGCGGTCACCAGCGCGTTCCGGCCCGCCTGGCTCGCGGCCTGCTGCATGCCCATGCTCCGGTCGTCGCCCAGGAACTGCACGACCGGCATGATCATCTTCGGCGAATAGCAGGCCATGTAGATCGCGGCGATGCCGACCAGCAGATCCCAGAAACTGCCCTCGCCCACGCCCGACGTGGTCTGCGAGGTCATCAGCGCCGACCCGACCGTGATCACCAGCGCGGCCAACGGCTTGGCCAGCATCACGCCCACCACGGCCGAAAGCCAGCGGCGCATCGCCGGCCGGGTCGCCTTCCAGCCGGCGCTCATCACCGGCAAGGGGGCGATCGCGGCCAGCAGCACCAGGCACAGGGTGCGGGCCGCGAGCATGCAGCACAGGAGGAACACGCCCACGAACAACACCAGATAGACGAGCAGCATCGTCAGCGAATGCAGGACGGACGCCTGCTCCAGGATCTTCTTGAACATGGCCGACACCATCGACTCCATGCCCCGGCCCTTGGTCGTGTCCGCGCCCACCGCGAGGATCCTCGCGGACAGGAGGCTCACGATCCCCTCGCACGTGATCATCACGCTCACGCAGATCGCGGTCAACGGCCATGCGAGCACCGCCATCGCGAACGACTTGACCGACTCCGCCGGGCTGGCCTTCACGGCCGCATGCACCGCGCCCACCGCGCAGATGAGCATGTTCACGAACCCCATCACCCAGCCGATCCTGTTCGCGGCCGTGATCGCCACGTTCCACTCCGCGTACGACACGGATCCGGCGGTCGACGAGAACGCGCCCACCATCATGCCCTGCAACGCCTTGCCCATCGGGTCCAGCATCCACGGGAACAGCTTCTGCAGCACCGCCTCGACGATATCGCCCACGACAGCCTCCCAACAACGGAAAAACAGCAAAGAAAGGAAAGGGCCCGCCCCGACGGCGGGACGGGCCCGGAGGAAAAGGGGACGGGCCCCGAGGTCAGAACAGGGCCTGCGTGGACGCGAACTTGACGATCGCCATGGCCGAGCCGAGCAGCATCATGCCCAGCGCGATCCACACGAACACGATGCCGCTGTACTGCTGCATCGTGCTGTTGTGGATCGCCTTGGACACGACCCAGGAGAACGCGGCGATGATCCACGCGGCCGTCGCCACGAAGATGCCCAAAGCCCACAGGCCGCCCACGATGTTCGACACCAGGCTCATGAACGGGAAGAACGTCCAGTTCGGGGACACGGAGAACCCGGACAGGTCGTTGTCGGTCAACGCCAGCACGATATCGGACGCGGTGGCGGCGATTGGATGAATAATGGTCATGATTCACCCTCCTTTCCCCACCGCCACCAAAGGCGGCGGACGTCTCGTGCCGATAACGGGGGCGGACGGCTCAGCCGAACAGGGACGACCACAGGTCGCCCGCCGCCCGGCCCGTCTTCTCGAACACGTTGCCCTTCCCGTCCCCGCCCGACAGCCAGTCCCAGGCGCCCGAAGCGGCGTCGCCCGCCGCCTGGCCGGCCTTCTGGAACACGTTGCCCTTCCCGTCGCCGCCGGACAGCCACTGCCACGCCTTCTTGCCCGTCGACAGGGCCTTGTCGATCGCGTCGCCCGCGGCCTTGCCCACACGGTTCGCGATGTCCTCGCCCAACTGCCGGACCACGCCGCCCAGATCATCCGACTTCTTCGCCTCGTCGCTCTTCACGCCCTTCCAGTCGGGATGACCGTTCGCGGACTGGTACGAGTCGTTCACCGCCAGCCCGTCCGCGCCGAACGCGCCCGCGCCCCACGCGAACCCGCCCGTCGCCGCGCCGATCGTCAACGGGATCATCAACGCGCACAGCAGACGCTTCCACGAGAACGCGCGCTCCATCATGTTGTTCGTGATCAGGCCCGGCAGCAGGGTCAGCACGCCGACGATCACCATCGCGACCGCCGCGTACAGGCACACCGCTATCACGCCCCCCGCCAGGTCCCTGAACCCCGCCACATCCCACGCGGGATCGGGGAACAGGTTGATCAGCGAATCATCGGCCAACACCATCCCGGACATCACAGCCTCCCTCATCACAAGCCTCCACGGCCCGGAAACACGGGCCCGCACATCCACCACGCGCCGGCACGGCCTACGGCCGATAACGGGCCGGAAAGAAAGGGAAGGCCCCACGCCCGGGGGAGGGGCGTGGGGCCGTGAAGGAAAGCGGCCCGCCGGCGTACGGGAATAAGGAGAAGAAAAATCATGCGCCGGCCGGCCCGGGAACGCCATGAGACGACCGATCCCGGAAAAACCACCCGAACGGACGCCGATAATTTCAGTACCAGCCCTTGGCCCGGCGTTCCGCGTACGCGGCGCACGGCGTCCCGTACCTGTCATGGATGTATTTCAGGCCCCAGTCGATCTGCGTGGCCGCGTTCGTCCGCCAATCCTGGCCGGCCGAGGCCATCTTCTCCGCCGGCAGCGACTGGGGGATGCCGTACGCGCCGCTGTCCGGGTTGGTGGCGTCCCACCGCCAGCCCGACTCCTCGGTGAAGATCGTGTCCAGGCATTCGAACTGGGAACCGTCATCCCAGCCCATGTCCTTCATCTTGCGCTTCGCGATCCTCTTCGCCTCCTCCACGCTCGCCTTCTCGCCGTCCTGGTCGCCCGCCGAGCACGTCGCCGTCGACGAGGAGCCGCCGCCGGCCCCGTGGATCGGGTCCTTGGGAAGGATGAAGTTCGCGCCGCCCGCGATGGGCAGCTCGCGCGACGTGTACACCGGGCCATGCGCGTTCATCTCGCTGATCGTGAACGTGCCCTTCGACGCGTCCACCGACTCGACCACGGCCACATGCCCTGCCGCCGGATCAGCGCCCTGCACGCCGGGCGGGAAACTCACGATCGCGCCTGGCACCGGGGCCGTTCGCGTCACCCTGTAACCCTCCGCGGCCGCGGACGAGGCCCACATGCCGCCATCGCCCCAATACTGGCCCACATGCTTCCAGCCGATACGGTAGGCGCGCAGGCACGCGCCCCACGTGCACTGGCCCTGCGGATACGAGACGCACGTATTGCCCGGACCGGCCAGGCCGGCGAACCAGGCGGCCTTCGCCTGCTCCGCGCCCATCCCGTCCCAACCGGAATCCGACGTGCCGCCCGACACCGCCTGCGAGCCCTGCGAGGCCGGCGCACGGTACACGCGCGTGTACCGCGCGTTCAACGTGGACGTCACGCCGATCTCGTCGCCGGTCTGGTCGCCGGGCGTCCTGCCCTCGACCCCGTGCCTCTCGTCCCAATGCGCGCCCACGAACTCGCCATCACCCATGTAGATCTCCGTATGCCCGTCGGCCCACACGACGTCGCCCGCCTGCAGGGACGCCACATCCCTGAAATCCGACCGTTCGAAACCGGCCGCCTTCAACACCGAATCCATGCCGTCAGTGTTGAACGGGCTCGACCCCACGTCGAAGCCCGCATGGCGCAACGCCGCCCACACGAACGACGAACAGTCGTAATCCGGGTCGCCCCCGCGGTTCGGCTGCGAATACCCGTGCGAATCGTCCTTCGCGACCGACACCGCCCAATCCACCCACGACGAGGAGCCCGTCACGCAACGCGTCCCCAGGCCGTAATCCGACTGCAGTATCGCGACCACCAGGATCACCAGGCACAACAACACGACCACGACCGTGAGCAGCGGGGCCGCGACCACCATGCCGGCCACCACGAACGCCTTGCCCGACGACCCCCGCTTCCCCTCGCCACCAGCCATGCAAGCCTCCCAACACACGACACGCAATCCGGCCATCCACGCCGCCGCCGGCCCGAATCCCGCCGATATCGGACCAAAGAAGGGATATTGGGGATAATGGGACCATGTACATGCCCCAGCTGACCGAAACCGTCCGAACCGTCAGGAAAGACCATGCGGCTCATATCAAAGGAGATAGCCGACTACTGCCGGCGGACCAACCAGTCCACACGATGGACGGAACATGCGCCATCCGGGGAAACGGAGAACAGATTGCCCCGCAACATCATCGAAGTGCAGCGTTACAGCCATCTGGACTGAAGACAATCGAGCGCGCCATCCACCGCCCGCCGGGCGACGGCATGACCCAAACCCGCGATGGCCGCTGCAAGCTCGGCCTCGGTCCGGGGCGGATGCGATACAAGCTCGCGCACCCCGGAATCCAATGTCGAATCAAGGGCCTCCCACGCGGCCGGCACGCAATGCTCCCTGAGCCCGTCCGAGAAATCAAACGCGCGCGACAATACCAGCAGATCATGATCCGTCAACGGTTCATCGAAAACACCCCACGTCGACGGGGCGGAACGAGCCGATTCTTCCACGCCCACGCATACGCGGAAAACACCTCCGACATCATTGTCGTCGGCCGGACCGCCATGAGCCGAACCCGTCATCGCACGCCTCCTCCTGATCATTGTCATGGGTGTCACTCAAGCCATGCGACGCATGCCATCGATATGCGGACAAAACAGGGCGGCTCATCTAACCGAGACGTAATCCCGGAAGGAAGACAACGCCCGGGCGAGGGTCAGGGCGGCATCGGCGTCCATACGCGACAGCCTCCAACGCCACCAGCAGGCGGCCTCCAACGGCAACGCGACCTGACGCAGGACCAAGCCCAACAGGATGAGATCGCCACCTACCAGAATCTCGATCGTCGACTGGATCACAATGGCCGCGACGGACCGTGCCCCCATACGTCCTTGACCCGTCGCCTATTTTGTGTCACAATATTGTCGTGAACATATTCCCCTCGGCGCTCAAGCACGGCATCGAACCGGATGACGCCATGTACGTGGTGGAGCATCCGCTTCGCGACCTCGTGCTGCGTGAGGACCCCCTCAAGGTCCTGTATCTGGGTATATCACCGGACGGCCTTCCACTGGAGGTGGTGGTGGCCGACACATCGAGGGGCCGGCGCTCATCCATGCGATGCGCATGAGGACCCAATACGTGAAACTGCTGGAAGGAGGCAGGCAATGGACATGAACTACGACATCCTCTCCTACGACGAACTGCCGGCCGACGAGGCCGCGATGCTCAAGGCCGATGCCGAGGAGGCCGAGAGGGGCTACACCGACGAGCAGCTATCCGAGGCGCTGAAGAGAACCCCAGGCCGTCCCCTAGCCGTGGGCAGCACCCCTGCCTCCAACGTGATCCGCGTCCGTCTGGACGACGAACGCGACGCGAAGCTGGAACGGTACATGCGCAAACACCACATGAGCCGCAGCAATGCGGTGCGCACGCTCCTAGACAAGGCGCTGGCCGAGATCTGATTCTCCGCCCGAAGGCAGGCCCTCCGTCCCGCGGCGGAGGGCCTGCTGTTTTTCCGACTTACGTTATACGGCCGATGTCCGTGTTTCTCGGCGTCCCGCGCACGAAGTGGCAGCCGCTCGTAGATGGGCGCGACGGCCGCAGCCGGACCCGTCGAGCACGTCGCCGGACCAGGCCCTACGCGGGGACGCGAACCTCATAGCCAATCGGGCTCCATGCCGATAAGGTCCCGGGCGGTCTGCGGCACCGGCCTGTCGAGGGCCTTGAGAAACTCGTCGAACGCCTTGGACGGCAGACGCGTGACGGTCTCCTCCTCGATACCGCGGTAAGCCGGTTCCATCGTGATTTCTCCCATATCCCGATTGTACGTCGTGAAGTACATGCCGGTGACGGACGGGACGAATGATAAAAGGCCTTTCGCTGGACGGCGTGCGCATCCGATACACAGGCCGGACCCCCGATAACGGGAAAGATTGGTCACGCCGCGCGGAACGCTCGTGCCAGTCTGGTCGCGTTCTCCAGGCTCACCTTCGACATGTCCCCATTCTTGAGCCACGCGTTCACGTTCCCGACATTCAGTCCGAGTTCACGGCAGATCGGCGCGACAGGCACGCCCCTCTCCCGTTTCGCGCGAAGACAGGCATCCCTTCTGATGGATTTCGAGCGGGCAAGAGTCTCCGGCCTGTGCCAGTCGGCATAGAAGGAGTTCAACACCTTCCGGTACCTGTCACCGGTGGAAGGGTCGTAGCCGTGCTCCAACGCATAGTCTTGGGGGGCGAGTTCCCCTAGAGAATCGGCCGCATGCTCGTATTCACCCCTCAGCTCGGAATCGTCGGTCATGGCCATCAGCTCGGGAAAACGGTCCGACTGCAGGGCGTACAGCAACAAAGGCTCGCGCAGCCGTCCTTCACTATGGCACGCCATGACGCACAGACGAGGAAAATCGAATCTCGACAACCCGGAAAGGTGCAACAGGTATCTGCGCGACCACGGCTCGAAGTTGGGGCGTCTCACGAATGATCTCCAATCATAGGGACGGATGAGGGGCATCGAGTTCTGGCGATGGCTGGTCATCGGATGAGAAGGAGGGAAATCCGAAAGTCGTACTCGTATCGGAAGAAAAGGGGTCGCGACCATCCAGAACTGCTATTCGTTGGTTGAGCAGGTTCCATTGAGCCTCTGTGATATTGATACGAACCTCGGTAATGTCCAGAAGGATGCTGTTCAAGGCGCTGTGGTTGATGGACCCATTGGACCACATATTTTCAAGGTCCCTTCGATCCTTGTCGCCTCTCCACGAAAGGAGTTTCGTTATGGCGAGATCCTCGTTTCCCAAGGTATATACGTCAAGTACCGAACCATCAAATTCCACGGGACGTATCCTGTCGTGCCAGTGAGTCGGATACATATACCGGAAAGTGTCCACATGAGAGTTCATGTCATAGGCGGACATCAAATCGACGACTTCGTCGGGCACGGACAGCACATCGATGTCGGTGGTTACACGGGAAGGGATGAGTCCTCGAATCGATAAAGCACTGCCTCCTGAGATCACGAGTTCGAACTTGCGCGCGCCGCCGAAACGGAAATCAAGGTCTTCATCGAGAAGTCTCAGACGGGATAATATCCCCTCTTTCCCAAAAGAGGAATCCATGATCCACCTCCTTATTATATAAAACCATTTTCTTATTATATAAAACCGACTGACATTGATGAAGATGGTCAAGGCACAGGAGCCGGATACGGAAACCGGACATCGAGGTTCCTGAACGGCGAATCTGAAATGGGAAAAGGAATCGGCCGGCGGCTCGCGGCGTGCGGGTGCCGGATGGGAAGGGGCCGAAAGACGGCCCCGCCCATCAAGGAGGACCATCATGGCCGACATATCCCGCAACACCACGCCAGCCTGGCAGGACCCGCATCTCAAGGACCGTGGCGACTACACCGAACAGGACATCCAAAACATCCAGGAGAAGGGCGGCATCCTGCCCGACTTCACGCTCGACGAGGCCGAGGAGACCCACCTGTTCGCACGGGTCGCACAGGCCCTCTCGAAGACCCTCACGCGGCAGGGCCTGGCCGTCGGGCACGAGGCGAAGGCCGCCGCCGAACCCATGGGCTACCGGCTCGACGAACACGCCATCGCGATCGACACCCGCCGCCCATGGAAGGACATCGCGCTCGACCTCGCGCACGCCCTCGGCGCCATCCAGGTCGCACGCGACGCGCTCGACCCGGCGGACCAGCCGCAAGGAGCCGCGGAATGGAACAGGTACAAGGACAAGGGCCGCATGGTGGGAGACCAGCTGCTCGCCTCCATCGGACTCCTCAACTCCCACTGGCATGAGAACAGGGGCGTCATCCGCGCCCACGCGCTCCAGGCCCGCGTCATGGCCGAGCCCGACCTGCACGCACCCCTCGGCGTCTACGACTGGAACGCCGCATGGATCACCGGGGAAATCGCCACCAGAAACCCCGACCCCGCCCAGCCGCTCGCCGTCCAACCCATCCGCATCCCCGCCGCCAAGCCGGAGGACATCCACCTCGCTCTGCCCGACGATCCCGCCAACCCGTTGCAGGTCACGGACCATCCGATCATCACGCCGCACGACGACCTCGTGGAGACCACGGGCCGGCACCTGATCCTCGGCGCGGGCATGCCGACCATGCTCATCGTCGACATGGACCGCAGCGACGCCGCCGGCCTCGATCTGGTCCGCCGGGCCGCCACCCGTACGAGCACGTTCCAGGGGAGTGTGAGCGAATGCATCCGCCAGGCGCAGGCGACGGGCCCCGGCTACGATCCCGCACCCGACGAGGGGCCGACCGGGCTATGGCCCGCCGCGAACATGTTCCCCGACCCCGCCGCACTGCCCGGCGCGATGCCCATGGAAACGCCGGACCGTCCCGGACCCGCGCAGGATGCGGGCATGGACGGTCCGGCCATAGGCGCGTGACCGCAGGGGCGGGCGGAAGCCGGGCTATCCGGCCGGCTGCGCGTTCCGGGCGGCGATGCCGGCCATCAGCGTCGACACCTGGCCAAGCAGCAACGCCAGCGCGGCCATGTCGCCCGCATCGCCGTCCGCGTCCAGCCCGGCGGGAGCGGGAGGCAGCGAGGCGATCGCGAGCGACGGGTCCGCGGACAGCAGATAGGCGGCGGTGCGTTCCGCGGCCTCCCTCTGATGCTCCGGCACGGCACGCAGGTAATGCCGCAACGTGGTCTCCTCCCTCACATGTCCGAGGGCGTCCATCGTCTCCTTGAGACTGCTGCCATCGAGCATGAGACGGGTGGCATGGGTCACGCGCAGAGTGCGGAACTGCAGGTCGGGACGGCCCGCCGCCTTGCGGGCCTTCATGAAGTGGTTGCGCAGAGTGTTCTGACACAGGATCTCGCCGCGCTTGGCCTGGAAGAACATGTGGTTCGACTGGTCCGGACGATCCTCGAGATGCATGCGAATCAAAGGAATCAGCATGTCCGGGATAGGCACCGTACGCCGGGACCCCTTCGTCTTCAGCCTGCCGATCCGGGACGGGCCCAGATCATCCGCGCCATGGCTGACGCTGCGACGGATCATCAGCACCTTGTTCTCCAAGTCGAAGTCCGTGTCCATCAGACCGCAGACCTCGCCGATGCGCATGCCGCCCGCACAGGCCGCGAGATACACCGACAGCCGCGTATAGCCCGGCATCGCATTATATATATGGTACAGTTCGTCGGGCGTGACCGGCGGAATATCCGACGACCCGGCCTCCGGCTCGGGCGGGATCGGCAGCGTGAACGGGTTCTCCGCCAACAGGGGAGGAGCGCCCTTGGAGGCCGGCGCACACGCCTCCCGCAACAGCATCTTCAACCGGATGCATTCCGAGCGGAACTGCCATTCCCCGTTCGGATGCGGCCCGTAATACCATTCGGTCACCAGCTCCTCGGTCAACTCGGCCAGTTTCACGTCGCCGAACGCCTCCTTGAGATGCTTGATGTCATTGCGCAGGTTACGCAACGTCGAGCCCGCGATCTCGGCGCCGTCCTTCCTGCGATGCCGGCGCACATACCCGTCGGCGAACACGCCGAACGTCAGCTTCGGCGTCAACGTGTTCCCATCCCGGTCCCGTGGAGGAATCCACGTCATCATCCCACGACGGTGCAGATCGACGATCGACCTCTCGGTCTCGAGCCAATCCTCGGCATCGCCCCGCCTGCCCGGCGCGAAACGTTTCGACACACGCTGACCATTGATCGGCGAGATATAACGAGCCTCGATGCTCGTGACATCCCCTGTCGAACCCTTGCGTTCGAGAATGCACCCAAAACGCCTGCGGCGCAAGGGCCTCTTTGTCTCTTCAACCATCTTCGGCCTCCTTCAGCCAATAAAAAACCGTCTTCGCGCAGCGCACATCCTAAAGAACACGGTCACCTTGGTAAACCCTGCATCTATGTGGACACTCCGCGAAAACGGAAACTCCATTCTCCCACACGCCGATATTTGACAGGCCGCGTCCGCAGCCGCTACTCTTGACTGCCGTACAAAACGGGAACGGTTCAGCGTGCGGGCAAAACTCGCAGAGAAACCGCGAACAGGATGTACAGGAGGGTAAACTGAGTCAGAAGCGATTCCTGACAAGGAATTGCCCTCAGCTCGGCAGGGTATGCGAAGGTGGTGGGTTCGAGTCCCACCGAGGGCACTTTAGTTAGGAGTTCGCTGAAATTATTGTGAACCCCATTGTTGGGTAATTCAAGAAAGAGGTTGGCATGGCTGCAAGGAAGAAGTCCGAAGAACCGAGTATCAACGTCGATGAGGTGCTGACCGACGAAGAGCTCAAGGCCGTGGCCGATGAAAGCGAACCTGCTGAGCGCAAGGTCAAGCCCGAGGACGGTCCGCGTACCGTTGTCGTGGCCGAAGACGAAGCCGTGAACCGCATGGATCTGGTCGCCATGCTGGAAGACAACGGTTATGAGGTCGTTGGTCAGGCCGCCAACGGCGAGGAAGCCGTGGAACTGACCCGCAAGTACCGCCCCGATGTGGTGTGCATGGATGTCAAGATGCCGCGTATGGACGGCATCGCCGCTGCCGGCATTATCTGCGATGAGAACATCGCCCCCGTCGTCATGCTCACCGCATTCTCCCAGACCGATCTGGTGAAGAAGGCCACCGGCGCCGGCGCCATGGCATACGTCACCAAGCCGTACGAGGAATCCAAGCTGTTGCCGACCCTCGAGGTGGCCATGGGCCGTTTCGCCGAGATCAACGATTTGCTGGACAACGTGGAGCGCAGCGAACGCAAGCTCAAGGAAACCACCGACCAGCTCAAGGAAACCGAAGAGAAGCTCAAGAAGGCCGAAGACACGCTTGAGGAGCGCAAGCTCGTCGACCGCGCCAAGGGTCTGCTGATGGACAAGGCGGACTTCTCTGAGCAGGGTGCCTTCCGTTGGATTCAGAAGACCTCCATGGACCAGCGCATCCCCAAGAAGCGCCTGGCTCAGGCCATCATCGCCAAGTACGGCGATCCGAAGCCTTCTGATTCGGGCGAACGCTGATTATCGGCGTCGCCGTACTGACTCGTAAAGTAACACAAACACACTATGGGAGAGGCCAGCGTGACCGTAACCACCAATGAAACATTGCTGGTGGTGGACGGCCACTCGCTGGCCTTCCGTGCATTTTTCGCCCTGCCGGTCGACAACTTCAGCACCTCCAGCGGCCAAGCCACCAACGCCGTCTGGGGTTTTGCCACCATGCTCGCGCAGGTGATCGATGCGGAGAAGCCCGATCATCTGGGCGTCGCCTTCGATGTGAAGGGCGGCACGTTCCGCAATGAGATGCTTCCGCAATACAAAGGCACCCGTGAGGCGGCTCCCGAAGAGCTGCTCACCCAGTTGCCATTGATTCAACGCATGCTCACGGCCCTCGGCGTCACCTACATCGAGAAGCCGGGATTCGAAGGCGACGATGTGATCGCCACCCTCGCCACCATGGGAGATAAGGCCGGCTACCACACACTGGTATTGTCCGGAGACCGAGACGCCTTCCAGCTGGTGGATGACAACGTCACCGTGTTGTACCCGGGCCATCACTTCAAAGACCTGAAGCATATGACGCCGCAGTCCATCGTCGACAAATACAAAGTCACTCCCGCACAATATCCGGATCTGGCGGCACTCCGAGGCGAAACCGCCGACAATATTCCCGGTGTGCCCGGCGTAGGCGACGGCTTTGCGGCCAAGTGGATCAACCAATTCGGTTCCCTCGACGGCATTTGCGAGCACGCCGATGAAATCGGCGGCAAAAAAGGTGAATCGCTGAGGGCCAATATCGACCAGGTCAAGCTCAATCGCAAAGTCAACGCACTGGTACGAGACGTCGATCTAGGCGTCGATATCGAGGATCTGACATTCGGCACCGTGGACGTGGCACAAATCGACGCCCTGTTCAAGGAGCTTGAATTCGGACCGCGTACCAAGAGTCGTGTACTGAAAACCTTCAATACCGGGGCCAAGGTTTCCAACACATCCGGAGCCGGCGAGTCTACGAATAATGAACAGGACAAGCAGGATAGCAACCTCGATCTGAACCTGCCGGAACCCACGAGCATCACTGCTCCGGAGCAGTTCGACGAATGGGTCAAGGCCCATCGCGCCGAGGTCAAAGTTCCCGGTGAAATCGCCGATTTCACGGTTTCCGACTATGGCGATGGATCGCAGCGGCATACCGTCTGCGGCGACGCGGTCGGCCACGCTTGGACCGTGGCCGCATGGGGCGACGAAAGGCCGGGGCGTGCCACGGCACAAGCCATTGCCGTTGCCACGGCAACATCAGCGGCCATAGTGCCCCTTCCAATCACCGATACCCTGCGAGCACAGCTTGCGCGGTTCCTGAAAAGCGAACACTCCCGCACCATCGTGCATGGGTATAAAGAATTGCTGCATCTTCTGGGCGCGGTAGATCTTGACATGGACCTGCCGATGTTTGACACCAAGCTTGCCGGGTATCTGACCCAACCGGATTTCCACGCCGATAGCCTCAAGCAGGCGGCCGAGCACTTCCTCGACATCCACCTCACCGAAACCGAACAGCCTTCGCAAGGCACGTTGGACTTCGATGACGATCAGGTCGAAGAAGATCCGAACGAACATCGTCTGCGCGATTTGGCCATTATCCGCAGCCTCGCCGTCACGCTCGGGCCGATTATCGACGAGCGTGAACAATGCTGGCTGATGCGCGCGATTGAACTTCCTGTTTCCCGCGTGCTGCACGGCATGGAGCACACAGGAGCCAAAGTCGATAGCGTTCGACTCGTTTCCATGCGTGACCAGTTTGCCGCCGAGGCTCGTCAGGCGCAGGAAATGGCTTGGGAGTATGCCGGCACCGAAATCAACCTGCAAAGTCCCAAGCAGCTGCAGAAGGTGCTGTTCGAGGATATGGGTTTGAAGCCCACCAAACGCACCAAGTCCGGCTCATACACCACGAATGCGGCCGCATTGCAGGATCTGTATGTCAAATCAGTGGACAATGAGCGGGCCAACGGTTTCCTCGGGGCGTTGCTGCGCCACCGAGAGATCAACAAGCTCAAGCAGATCGTTCAAACGCTGATCGATGCCACCAATACATCAGATGAGCGCATCCACACCACTTTCGAGCAAACCGTCGCGGCCACCGGCCGATTGAGCTCCGTGGACCCGAACCTGCAGAACATCCCCAATCGGAACGCCGCCGGCCGTGAGATTCGCGGCGTGTTCGTGCCGGGGGAGGGGTACGAGGCCTTGATGAGCTGCGATTACTCACAGGTCGAGCTGCGCATCATGGCCGATCTGTCCGGTGATGAGGCGCTGATCGAAGCGTTCCGCTCCGGAGCCGACTTCCACAAATACGTGGCCTCGATGGTCTACAAGCTGCCGGTCGACCAGATCACCGGCGACCAGCGCAGCCACGTAAAAGCCATGAGCTACGGATTGGCCTATGGTCTGAGCACGTATGGTCTCGCCCAGCAGCTCAAGATCGCGCCACGTGAAGCGGAAGCGTTGAAAAACCGGTATTTCGATACCTTCGGTAAGGTGCACGATTACCTTGAATCGCTGGTGGCCAATGCCCGAGAGAAGGGGTATACGGAAACCATTTTCGGACGGCGTCGCTACTTCCCGGCCCTGCACTCGACCAATCGTGTTGCGCGTGAGGCCGCCGAACGTGCGGCACTCAACGCACCGATTCAGGGATCTGCCGCCGACATCATGAAGATCGCGATGATTCGCGCCGAGCAGACCTTGGCCGAGGCCCACGTCAAGAGCTGTATCATTCTGCAGATTCACGATGAACTGGTAGTGGAAATTGCGCCGGGAGAAGGCGACCAGGTCACCGAACTGGTACGCAACGCCATGGAACACGCCGTCGACCTTGCCGTGCCGCTGGACGTATCGTGCGGCATCGGTTCCGACTGGCAGCTCGCTGCACACTGACAATTTCTAGCTCCCCTCGGGTGAGGAGGCTGAGCCGTTGAGCAAACAGTCCAGTGGATTGTTTGTAGGCGAAGGCGAGCCGATAGTCGAGCAATGAAGAGCACGAGCATGGCTTGTCCGCAATTGCAGAATGAGTCCCTTGCCGCAATAGCCCACTACAATGGGACATATGCCGAATCTCAAGCAAGTCATCGACGTTCTCGAGACCCTGTACCCATTGCGCTACGCCGAGGAATGGGATGAGCCGGGTCTCATCGTCGGCGATCTGAGCCACGACGTGCACCGCATCGTGTTCGCCGCCGACCCGACCTCCGCCATCATTGACAAGGCCATCGCTACTGGCGCGGATCTGCTCATCACCCATCACCCGTTGTTCTTCCGTTCCGTACACGAGACGAGCGGACTCGGTTTCCGGGGCGACATCGTCCGCAGGCTCTACCAGCAAGGCTGCGGGCTGTGGGTAGGGCACACCAATGCTGACGCTGCGTATCGCGGCGTGGGGCAGGCGGCGGCCGACTACTTCGGACTCATCGACCAGAAACCACTCGTGCCGATTGACGATGCCAACGCCTCTCATCCGGTCGGCTTGGGGCGTGTGGGTCGTTTGCCGAAGCCTGTTGCCCTGAAGGATTTCGCTCAGCGTGTATTCGACGAAGTGTCCGATCATGGCATGACCACCGCGCTCGGCATCCAGGTATGCGGCGATTCGGACACTTTTGTTCAGTATGTGGCCATTCTGCCTGGCTCCGGTGACTCCCTGTTCAACGAGGTGCGTGCCACCGGTGCGGACGTGTACGTAACCAGCGATTTGCGTCACCACCCGGTGACCGACGCCATCGAACAAGCCCGGTATGAAGCCCGTATGAGGGCCCAAGGCATCATGCTCGGCCATGGAATGGCGGGGGAGAGCCATGTGCGTCCCTGCTTCATCAACACCCCTCATGCTGCCATCGAATCCATGTGGTTCAACTACGCGATCGATGACGTGCCAGCCGCCATCGAACAAGCGACCGGAGCAAGGCCTGAAGTCGAGTGGTTCCACGACACGACCGATCCATGGACGCTGTCCATTACCGCGCATCGAGATTAAGACGCTATAGTGACGTGGCGAAAACGTTTTTTCCGAGGAGATGACATGTTTGGGGGAAGCAAGCAGGAACAACTGGAGCATCGGCTCGACCATAAGCTGAACGCCTCCTCGGACGGCATCGACATGGACGTGCCCGCCAAAGTGATCAGTAGCGAAACCGTTTATACCGGGCGCATCTTCCACGTGGACGACATGCGCATCGCTCTGACCGACAAGCAGGGCAAGGAACACGAGATCGGCCGCCAGGTGCTGCGTCACGCCCCCTGTGTGGTCATGCTCGTGCACGACATGTCCACCGACCGTTACCTCATCGAACGCGAATACCGTGCCGGATCGGACATGTTCGCCTACGGGCTTCCCGCCGGTCTCATGGACGAGGGCGAGGACATCATGGACGCGGCCCTGAGGGAACTGGCCGAGGAAACCGGCGTGGTGCCGGACCGGAATGCGATGGGGGTCGACTTCGTGGGCGATTTCTACTCGTCCGAAGGCATGACCGACGAACTGGCCCACATCATGGTGTTGCATTTGGGCCCGTTCAGGCGGGAGCAGCGCCATTTCGACGCGGACGAGCACGTGGAATCCGCGTGGATTCCGTGGAGCGACCTTGCCGCCACGCGCATCACCTCATCCAATTCGATGATCGCCATCCAGCATGAGGCGTTACGCAGACTCATCGCCAGGAACTCCGACAAAGACAAGCCGTCGCTGTTCTCCTGACGTTCAACTCCCCGGCACATCAGTGACACAAGAAAGTGGGATACTGAAAACTATGCAGATCAGACCTGGATCAATGTATCCGCTGGGCGCCAGCTATGACGGCGCCGGTGTGAACTTCGCGCTGTACTCACAGGTTGCGCAGAAAGTCGAGCTATGCCTGTTCGACGAGCACGATGCGGAAACGCGCATCGAAATGACCGAACAGAACTCATACGTATGGCATAACTACATCCCCGGCCTCCAGCCCGGCCAACGCTACGGCTACCGCGTCTACGGTCCCTATGACCCGATGCACGGCCTCAGATGCAACCCCAACAAACTGCTGCTCGACCCGTATGCCAAGGCCATCGAAGGCAACATCGACGGCGACGAAAGCCTGTTCTCCTACTGGTTCAAAAGCCCGGACGACACCTCGGCGATGAACGACCTTGACTCGGCCGCCCACACCATGAAGTCGGCCGTCATCAATCCGTATTTCGACTGGGGCAACGACCAGCACCCCTACATCTCGTACCACGATTCGGTGATCTACGAGGCGCATGTGCGCGGCATGACCAACCTCAACATGGACGTGCCGCCGGACATCCGCGGCACCTACGCCGGCCTGGCCTATCCGAGCGTCATCGAATACCTGAAGAAGCTCGGCGTCACCGCCATCGAACTCATGCCGATCCACCAGTTCGTCAACGACTCCTTCCTGCAGGAGAAGGGCCTGTCGAACTACTGGGGCTACAACACCATCGGCTTCTTCGCGCCGCACAACGCCTACTCCTCCTCCGGGGAACGCGGCGAGCAGGTCAACGAATTCAAGTCCATGGTCAAGGCCTACCATCACGCCGGCATGGAAGTCATCCTCGACGTGGTGTACAACCACACCGCCGAAGGCAACCATATGGGCCCCACCCTGAGCTTCAAGGGCATCGACAACGCCTCCTACTACCGACTGGTGGAAGGCGACCAGCAGCACTACTTCGACACCACCGGTACCGGTAACTCGCTGCTCATGCGCTCGCCGCACGCGCTGCAGTTGATTACCGATTCGCTGCGCTACTGGGTTACCGAAATGCATGTCGACGGCTTCCGCTTCGATCTGGCCGCCACGCTGGCACGCCAGTTCCAGGAGGTCGACAAGCTGTCTGCGTTCTTCGACATCGTGGAGCAGGACCCGATCATCTCGCGCGTGAAGCTGATTGCCGAACCGTGGGATCTGGGCTCCGGCGGCTATCAGGTGGGCGGCTTCCCGTCCAGCTGGTCCGAATGGAATGGCCGCTACCGCGACACGGTGCGCGACTTCTGGCGCTCACAGCCCTCCACGTTGCCCGAATTCGCATCACGCCTCATGGGCAGCTCCGATCTGTATCAGGTCAACGGCCGTCGACCGGTGGCGTCCGTGAACTTCATCACCGCGCATGACGGTTTCACGATGAACGACCTGGTCAGCTACAACGAAAAGCACAACGAAGCCAATGGCGAGGGCAATCGCGACGGCGAGAGCAACAATCGCTCTTGGAATTGCGGCGTTGAAGGCCCGACCAATATTCCGGACGTCAACGACTTGCGTCAGCGTCAGATGCGCAACATGTTCGCCACGTTGTTGTTCAGCCAGGGTATCCCGATGATTTGCGGTGGCGACGAAGTGGCCCGCACCCAGCAGGGCAACAACAACGCCTACTGTCAGGACAACGAGATCTCCTGGACCAACTGGCATCTTGACAAGGGACGCAAGGAACTGCTCGCCTTCGTTTCCAAACTCATTCATCTGCGTTTGGATCATCCGGTGTTGCACCGCCGTCGCTTCTTCACAGGCCGTGAGCCCGGCGACGATTCGAACATGATTCCGCAGGTCGAATGGTTCGACCACACCGGTTCGATCATGGATATGGACGACTGGCAGAACACGCATGCGTTCTCCATGATGATCTATCTGAACGGTTCGGATATTCCGGAGGTAGACTGGTACGGCAACCGGATGGTCGACAATGACTTCATCCTGATCTTCAACGCGCATTACGAGCCGATTATGTTCACCCTGCCGGATGAGCGATACGGCCGCAAATGGCAGCTGGTCGTGGATACGCACAACCCGAATGAGCCGGCGCTGAGCTATGAGGCGGGCTTCATGATCACCGCCCAGTCCCGCAGCTTCCTCATGCTCATGAGCGCCAAAAAGCCCAAGAAGCCCATGGGCCTATAACCAGACCGAATTTAAGCTCCCTCTGACGAGGGAGCTCCCAGTGTAGCCGGGTGAGGGAGAGCCCGCAGCAAAGCCGCGAACCCCTACTCGCGCCCCTTACGCTCCTCCACGAGCCGAGCATCGACATGATTCGGCTGATCAGCACCCGTTTTGAGGTGCCGATGGCGGAATCCTGCCATATCAGCGTCGAACAGGCCGAGGACTGCATGTCGGCGCTGTTGCCAAATCTCAAGCGGTGGCGGCGTCAGGATGAGATCGATGCGGTGGAGGAGGGGGAATGAGCGATGGCATCCGACTATAAAAAGGAAAAACCCTACATCCCAGTCGGGAGTAGGGCTTTCGGTCGGGCTAGCCGGATTTGAACCGGCGACATCCTGCTCCCAAAGCAGGCGCGCTACCAAACTGCGCTATAGCCCGATGCGCCATTAAGGCACAAGTAATCATTATAAACGACGCTGGATACATTGCGTGTCGAGCATGTGAATTCAAAAAGGTTCTGGATTCTCTTGATAGCATATGAGCGACATCTTTATCCAATGATGCTCTACAACGACTGGGTTTGGATCTGCATCTGCTATTTCAGTTTAATTCAGTAACAACATTCATGAGGGTGTTGCAAGTCGTCACGTATTTTGGCATGATAAGCAGTGCT